>JAANMY010000323.1_pt1 | contig 68643 bp, 60 predicted proteins | sample 7279691 | NCBI WGS metagenome assembly JAANMY01 (sample SAMN14094543, study PRJNA606508) | bioreactor metagenome | isolation source: A lab-scale SPAN reactor treating ammonium-rich wastewater day 388 | place: Ireland: Galway | collected 2018-02-07 | reverse complement strand
CGCGCGCTACGGCTGTCCGATCGCGGTGCCCGCGGCCGAGGCGGCGCTGTTCCGCGCATGGGACGAGAAGGCGCTCCTCTACGGCTACGCCGACCAGCGCGTCGACCGCTTCGAGGTCGACGAGACGATCGACGCGGGCAGCACCGCCACCTGGGGCGACCTCGAATGGCGCGCGCTCGCGGCGCCCGGCCACGACATGGGCGCGCTCGTGTTCTTCAATCCGGAGCACCGCATCCTGATCTCGGGCGACGCGCTGTGGCAGCGCGGCTTCGGATTCCTGATGCCGCGGGCACTCGATCCGCGCGCGATGCCGGCCGCACGCGCGACGCTTGACCTGATCGCCTCGCTCGACCCGCGCGTCGTGATCCCCGGCCACGGCGAGCCGTTCGGCGAGGTCGGCGCCGCGCTCGAGTTCGCCTACGCCCGCCTGGCGTCGCTCGAAGCCGACGACGAGCGCGTCGCGCGCTACGCGGTCAAGGCGATCTTCGGGTTCGCCCTGCTCGACCGGCGGCGCTTCCCCGAGGCGGCGCTGCCGGACTACGTGCGCGATGTCGGCCTGTACCGCGACGTGAACGACGCGGTGCTCCGTCTCGCGCCCGAGGCGCTCGCGTCGCTCGTCATCGACGAACTGCTCCGCGCCGGGGCGATCCGCCGGGAGGGCGGCGACCTCGTGTCCACCGCGGTCGAGGCCGGGTGACGGGGTCGTGGAATAACCCGCGCGCAGCCCGTGTTGTCGTCCAGTGCCGCGGGGAGCCGCGGCGCGCCCCGCCACCCCACCCGAGAGGAACTGAATGAAGCCCGTCGTACCCGTCGTGATCGCGCTGGCCGTGGCCGGCGCCTTCTCCGCAGCCGTCGCCGCGCAAACCCCCGCCGACCGGGCGATCAAGTACCGCCAGTCCGCCCTGTCCACGATGGGGTTCCACTTCTTCGGCATCCTCGCGCCGATGGCCAAAGGCGATCGACCCTACGACGCGCAGGTCGCCGCCCGCAGCGCGAAGTTCGTCGCCGAACTCTCCGAGATGCCGTGGCACGACGGCTTCCCCGCCGGCTCGGAAACCGGCGCGCCGACCAAGGCGAAACCGGAGATCTGGAAGGACAAGGCGAAGTTCGAAGACCTCGCGAAAGCGATGCAGGCGGAAGCGGTCAAGCTCGGGCAGGTCGCCGGCACCGACCTCGCCACGATGCGCGCGCAGGTGCAGGCCACCGCGAAGGCGTGCACCAATTGCCACGACCAGTTCCGCGCGCGCTGACCGGGCTGCGCACGCAGTCACGAAGGCCGGGGCATTCCCGGCCTTCGCCGTTTCAGCCGGCCGAAGGTGTCGTTCGCACGATCCACCAGACGACCGCGGCGCACAGGATCAGGAGCGCGATCGCCTTCGCCGACGAGGCGCGGGCCGCCTCCGGCGTGCCGAAGCCCGCGGGCAGGCGCTTGCTGCCGACGAACATCGGGCGGATCAGGTTCTCGCGGAACGCGACGAGGTAGACGAACACCGCGAGGATGTGGAACGCGGCCAGCCCGACGACGACCCACGCGAGGCGGCGGTGGATCGACGACAGCAGGTCGGAGGTTTCCTTCGCGACCGTCTTCGCGAGCGGACCGTCCCAGAACACGTCGTCGTTCGCGTAGAGCCCGAGCGTGGCCTGCAGGAGCATCGCGACGAGCAGCGCGACGACCATCCAGCCACCGACCGGATTGTGCGTGACGTGGATCTCGTGCGGCGGCTTCAGCCGAGAGCGCACGTAGCGGGCGGCCGCGCGCGGCCCGCGCAGGAACGACGCGAAGCGCGCGTTGCCGCTCCCGGCGAAGCCCCACAGGATGCGGAACAGCACCAGCGCGAGCAGCACCTCGCCGAGGCGCATGTGCCAGGCCATCGCGTCGCCCTTGCGCAGCCCGGTGACCACCAGTCCGACGAGGCAGACCACCATCGCCCAATGGACCACCCGCACCGGCCAGTCCCAGACCGGCACCGCCGCGCGGTCGACCATGGGCGCGGGAAAACTCGTCGACGGCTTGCTCATCGCCGGTCGCTCCGCGACGCCGCATCGGCGATCCACACGACCGCCGGCGGAACGTTGCGCCAGATCCGCTCCGCCCGCCGCCAGGCGATCGACGGCGCGGAAAACGCGAACGGCGGCCTCAGGCCGTAGCTGTATTGCACCAGCCGGCGGGCGGGATCGTCGAGGAGGAAGCGTTCGATCACCGCCACCGTGGGCCGCACGAGGTCCTCGGGGAGCGAGCGGAACGGCAGCGACGACACGGCGACCGAGCCCGGCGGCTGCGCGAGGAGCGCGTCGGGACGCTCGTGCACGCAGGCCGACACGACGCGCGCGCGCGGCCAGCGCCGCACGATGCGCCGGGCCATCGCGCCATCGCGCTCGACGATCGTGAGCCGCGCACGCGGGTGGTCGACCGCGAGCCAGCGCGTCACCGAGCCCGCGCCCGCGCCGAGTTCGACGATGCTCTCGAAGCCGGCCGCATGGCGCGACAGCGCGCGCGCGAGCACGCGCGACGACGGGACGATGCCGCCGACGAGCGCGGGGGCGCGCAGGAAATGGACGAGGAAGCTCTCGGCGAACACGCCGGACGCCTCCGGCGAACGGGCCGGGGATCGCATGCCGGCGACGCCGGACGGGACGCGGCCGTCGTCGAGCGCGCGGGCCTGCGAAGCGTACGGGTCGGGACGGGTGTCGGGAGGCGGCATGAGGGTCAGTGGGGCAAGGCTGCGACGAAGGTGCGCACGCCGGACAGGAGCATCTCCACGGCGAGCGCGGTCAACACGAGGCCCATCAGGCGCTCGAGCGCGAGCACGCCGCGTTCGCCGATCACCCGCTGCACGCGATCCGCGCCGGCGAGCACGACGAGCGTCACGAGCATCGCGATCGTGACGGCGGCGACCATCGCCGGCATGGTGCCGGGGCCACGCGATGCCATCAGCATCACCGTCGCGAGCGCGGACGGCCCGGCGATGGCGGGGATCGCGAGCGGGACGATGAACGGCTCGGAGGTCGATGCGTCGCCGAACACGCCGTCCGGGTGCGAGAACACCATCCGCAACGCGATCAGGAACAGGATGACGCCGCCGGCGATCTCGATCGAGGTGGGGGTGAGGTGCATCAGCGACAGGAAGGCCTTGCCCCCGTACAGGAACACGACGAGGAGCGCGTAGGCGATCGCACACTCGCGCACGATCACCCGCCGGCGCCGTTCGGTGGGCACGCCGCGCATCGCCGCGACCACGAGGGGCACGTTGCCGAAGGGATCGAGCACGAGGACCAGCAGGACGACCGCGGAGATGAGCTCGGGGGTCATGACGGGCCGTCCGAGTATAACCGCGCGGACCCTCGGGCGCCTCAGTGCAGCTTGACGCGCGGTGCCACGCCGCCGCGCAGGAACCGGCCGGCCGTATCGAGAATCACTTGCGGGATCCCGTGCAGCGCGACCTGGTGCGCCTTGTAGAGCGAGGCGTACATCGCCCGCGCGACGAGCCCCTGCACGACGAGGCTGCCGCCGATCAGCGCGCCCATCAGCGTGCCGACCGCGGAGAGTTCGCCCAGCGACACGAGCGAGCCGTAGTCGCGGAAGCGGAACTCCGGCAACGGCCGGCCCTCGAGACGCGCGCGCATCGCATTCGCGAGCAGGTTCGCCTGCTGGTGCGCGACCTGCGCGCGCGGCGGCAGGATCGCGCCCTCCCCATGCCGCGGCCACGGACAGGCCGCGCAGTCGCCGAACGCGAACACATCGGCGTCGCGCGTCGCCTGCAGGGTCTCGCGCACGACGAGTTGATGGGCGCGGTTGGTCTCGAGGCCGTCGAGTTCCGCGAGCCAGCGTGGGGCGCGGATGCCCGCCGCCCACACGACGAGGTCCGCGGGGAAGCGCCTGCCGCCCGCGGTGCGTACCTCGGCGTCCGTCACTTCGACGACGCGCTCGCCGGTGTGCACGTCCACGCCGAGCTCGGCGAGCAGGCGCGTCGCCGCATCCGCGATGTCCGCAGACAACGGCGGCAGGATGCGCGGGGCCGCCTCGACCAGCGCGATGCGGAGGTCGCGGTCCGGCTCGAGATGGTCGAGGCCGTAGGCCGCGTGCTCGCGCGCCGTCTGCCGGATCTCGGCGGCGAGTTCGACGCCGGTGGCGCCCGCGCCGATGATCACGACGTCGATGCGTCCTTCGCCTCCTTCGGCCTTGCGCGCGTCCGCGCGCACCGACGCCGCGAGCAGGCGGCGGTGGAAGCGTTCCGCCTGCGGCGGCGTGTCGAGCGCTATCGCGTGCCCGGCGACCCCGGGAACGCCGAAGTCGTTCGACTCGGAACCGACGGCGATGATCAGCGTGTCGTAGCGGAGGTCACGGGCCGGCAGGATCTCCGCGCCTTCATCGTCGACGACGGCCGCGACGCGGATCGTGCGCGCCGCGCGATCGAGGCCGGTCATCGCGCCCTGCCGGAAGCGGAAGCCGTGCCGGTGCGCGAGCGCGGGGTAGTCGACGCCGTGCAGGTCCGCGTCCATGCGGCCGGCGGCGACCTCGTGGAGGAGCGGCTTCCAGACGTGCGTCGGGAACGGGTCGACGAGCGTGACCTCAGCGCGAGCGCGCCGGCCGAGGCTCCGTCCGAGCGAACACGCGAGCGGCAGTCCGCCCGCTCCGCCGCCGACGATCACGATACGGTGCGCCGCCATGGGGCTCCGGCGCGGCGCGTCAGCGCCCACGCACCGTGCCTTCGCGCCGCGGGTCGGCTCCGCCGACGAGGCCCTCGCGCGTTCTGACGATCGCCTGCGTGCCGCTCGTCATCGGGATCACGGCGACTTCGTGCCCCATCGCGCGAAGCTTCGGCGCGAGTCCCGCGGCCTTCGTGCCGGCCTCGAGTTCGGTCGGGCCGTTGCGGCTGCCGACGTTGGGCAGCGCGACCGCGGCCTGCGGGTCGAGACCCCAGTCGAGGACCGCGACGATCGTCTTCGCGACGTAGTTGATGATCGACGATCCGCCCGGCGAGCCGACGACGAGGCGCACGCGCCCCGAAGGATCGTAGACGATCGTCGGCGCCATCGACGAGCGCGGGCGCTTGCCGGGCTCGACGCGGTTGGCGAAGGCGCGACCGTCGACCTGCGGCGCGAACGAGAAATCGGTGAGCTGATTGTTGAGCAGGAACCCGCCCTCGGTCATCAGGCGCGAGCCGAAGCCGTCCTCGATCGTCGTGGTCATCGACACCGCGCCGCCCTGCGCATCGACGATCGACAGGTGCGACGTGGAGGGCAGTTCGAGCGCATCGGCCGCTGCGCGCGCGACCTTGCGCACCCGCGCATCGCGCGGCGGGTCGCCGGCTTTCGCGCGGCCGAGGCTCCCCGTCGTCGGGATCAGCCGCGAGCGCTCGCGCAGGTAGGCCGGATCGACGATGCCCGACGGCATGTCGACGAACGCCGGATCGCCGATGAACGCGTTGCGATCCGCGTAGGCGAGCCTTCCGGCCTCGCTCGCGAAGTGGACGCTCCAGAAGGACTCGACGCCCATCGCCGCGAGGTCGTAGGGTTCGAGCATGCCGAGGATCGCGAGCACCGTCGTGCCTCCGGACGACGGCGGCGGCATCCCGCACACGCGATGGCGGCGGTACGTTCCGCAGACCGGCTCACGGTCGATCGCCCGATACGCCGCGAGATCGGCGAGCGTCATGTCGCCCGGCCGCCGCGGGTGCGAATGCACCGTCGCCACGATGTCGCGGGCGATCGCTCCACGGTAGAACGCGTCGGCCCCTTCGCGCGCGAGCGTGCGCAACGTGGCCGCATAGGCGGGATTCTCGAGCAACGTGCCCGCGGCGAGCGGCCGGCCCGCGGCGTCGAAGAAGTACGCGGCCGCGCGGGCGCTGCCCGCGAGGTGGCGGTCCGCCGCGACCAACTTCGCAAGGCGCGGGGACACCACGAAGCCATTTTCGGCGAGCGCGATCGCCGGCGCGAAGAGGCTCGCCCAGGGCAGCCGGCCGTGCTTCCGATGCGCGAGTTCGAGGAGGCGCGCGAGGCCGGGAACGCCCACCGAGATGCCGGTCGCCACGACGTCGTCGAACGTCGCCGGCGACCCGCCTGCCGTCAGGAAGCGTGCGGGCGTCGCGGCTGCCGGCGCAGTTTCGCGGCCGTCGTACGCATGCAGCCGGCCGGTGCGGGGGTCGTGAACGAGCATGAACGCACCGCCACCCAGCCCCGACGACTGCGGCTCGACGAGCCCGAGCACCAGTTGCGCGGCGATCGCGGCGTCGACCGCAGAGCCACCGCGAGCGAGCATCGCATACGCCGCGTCGGTCGCGTGCGGATTCGCGGTCGCTGCCATGAAATGCTGCGCATGGACCGGCGGCTTCGCGGACCAGCCGCTCGCGCCTTCCGGCGGCCGTTGCGCGGCAGCCGGCCCCGCCGCGAGCGCGATGGCGAGTACGACGATCCAGCGGCGCGTGCGGAACATGGAGGAAGATTCTACGTGGCGATGCAGGGGCACGCGTCGGGTCCGCGGCCCGATTCAGGCGCCGACGAGTTCCGCCGCGCGTAGCGCGAATGCCGAGGCGAGCCTCCCGGTCTCCGCCGCGTCGTCGGATGCGGCGTTGCCCGCGGCCGCGCGCGCGGCGATGCCCTCGAAGATCACCGCGAACCGGAACAGCGCGAACGCGACGTGGAACGGCGCGATGCCATCGTCGCGGCCGGCTGCGCGGAGGTACTCCGCGACGTAGCCGTCGAGCGGCGGAATGCCGAGCGCGTCGAGATCGAGCCCGCGGAGGCCGCCGTACTCGCCGGGCCGCGTGTGCCAGGCCATCGCGTTGAATCCCAGGTCGGCGAGCGGATGGCCGAGCGTCGAGAGCTCCCAGTCGAGCACCGCGACCACGCGCGGCTTAACCGGATCGAACATCAGGTTGCCGATCCGGTAGTCGCCGTGGCAGATCGCCGTCTCCTCGCCGTCGGGGATGTGGCCGGGCAGCCAGCCGATCAGCCGATCGAGCGCCGGATTCTCGCGCGTGCGCGACCCCTCCCATTGCTTCGACCAGCGCGCGACCTGGCGCGCGAAGTAATTGCCCGGCCGCCCGTAGTCGGCGAGCCCGACGCGCGCAGGATCGACGCGGTGCAGCGCGGCGAGCGTCGAGGCCATCGAGCGGTACATCGCGGAGCGCTCGTCGGGAGCAAGTCCGGGCAGCGCGTGCGCGGCGAAGACGCGCCCCGCGACCTTCTCCATCAGCACGAACGGCGTGCCGACGACGTCGCGACCCGGGTGGAACAGCACGACGCGCGGCACCGGCACGCCGGTGTCCGCGAGGGAGCGCATCACGCGCGCCTCGCGGTCGACCGCGTGCGCGGAGGGCAAGAGCGAGCCGGGCGGCTGCTTGCGCAGCACGAGCGCCACGTCGTCGTAGTCGACGAAGAACGTCGGGTTCGACTGGCCGCCGGCGACGCGCGCGAGGCGCATCGGGCCGTGGGCGCCCGGCACCGCGCCTCGCAGGAACGCGTCGAGCCGTGCCGCGTCGAAACCGGCGGCGCGCGCGACGTCCGCGGCGCCGCTCACCCGCCCGGCGATCGTTTCGGGCGATCGACGTGGTTCCAGTCGAAGAACGCGTCCGGGGCTTCAGAGAGTCGGCGCGCCACCACCATCCGGTGCACCTCGGAGGCGCCGTCGACGAGGCGCGCCTGCCGCGCGTAGCGGTAGATCCATTCGAGCGGCGTGTCCTTCGAGTAGCCGAGCCCGCCGCAGAGCTGGATCGCGGTGTCGACGGCGCGGTGCAGCGCATCGGCGACCTGCACCTTCGCCATCGACAGCTCGGCGCGCGCCATGCCGCCCGCGTCGAGTCGCGCCGCCGCCTGCATGACGAGCAGGCGCCCGATGCGGATCTGCATCGCCGCGTCGCCCATCAAGAGTTGCACCGACTCGCGGTCGGCGAGCCGCGACCCGCCGCTCATCCGCTCGCCGATGTAGCCGCTCGCCACCTCGAGACTGCGGCGCGCGAGGCCGAGCCAGCGCATGCAATGCGTGAGCCGCGCGGGACCGAGCCGGATCTGCGCCACCTTGAGGCCGTCGCCGACGCCGAGCAGGCGATTTTCGTCGGGAATTTCGAGACCTTCGAACTCGAGTTCTCCGTGGCCGCCGTGCTCCTCGGGTCCCATGATCGGAATCCGGCGCACGAGGCGCCAGCCGGGCTGGTCGCGGTGGAACATGAACGCCGTGAGCCCCCGGCGCGCGTCGTCGGAGGTGCGCGCGATCAACAGGAAGTGCTCCGCCGCGGCCGCGCCGGTGATGAACCACTTGCGGCCGTGGACGATCCAGCGGTCGCCGCGCCGCTCGGCGGTCGTGCGCATCATCGACGGATCGGAGCCCGCGCCCGGATGAGGCTCGGTCATGACGATCGACGAGCGTACCTGGCCGTCGATGATCGGCTGCAGCCAGCGCGCCTTCTGCGCGTCGCTCGCCACGCGCTCGAGCACCATCATGTTGCCGTCGTCGGGCGCCGCGCAGTTGAACGCGACCGGACCGAAGATCGACCGGTTCATCTCCTCGTAGCAGGCCGCCATCCCGACGAACGGCAGTCCGCCGCCGCCGCGCGCCTTCGGCGACTGCAGCGCCCACAGCCCCGCCGCACGCGTCTCGCCGCGTACGCGCGCGAGCACGTCCTCGCGAATGTTCTCGTGCTCGTCGTAGTTCGCGCGATCCGCCTCGAGCGGAACGAGCTTCTCGTCGACGAACGCGCGCACGCGCCGCCGCAGGCTGTCGGTCGCGGGATCGAGCGTGAAATCCATGGCGCCTCCTCGCGGCAAGTGTACCGAACCCGGTGGGCCGTTCGGCACCCGGCGCACCGCCTCACGCGCCCGCGTGCTCCCGCACTCGCGGATGCCGCGTGCGCCGCGGTCACCGCTCGTGGAAGATGTGCGGCGCCTTGCCGGTCGCGGTGCGGCGCGGCGCCTCGCGCACCATGCGCAGCACGTTTCCTTCGCGCCACTGCAGTTCCATCACGCGCTCGCCGCCCTCCCCGCCGCCGATCGCGTCGAGGAACACGTCGATCACGCGAGGCTCGTCGAGCGGGCCGATCGACGGCTCGACGACGAGCGCCACGTCCGGCCGCGCGAGCGCCCCGTCCATGCGCTCGACGAGTTGCCAGTCGCCCGGCCGGCCGCCGAACGCCGCCGGCATCGTCTCCTCGAGCACGCGGATCACGTCGATGTCGAGGAAGGTGATGCCGCCCGCCGTCAGCTTGTCGAACGAGCGCACGTCGCGCACGTGCGTCCGCCAGCCGTCGCGCTCGAGCCCGCAGCCGCAGGAGGACGTCGACACGATCGCGCGATCGCCGAGACAGACGTTCAGGAGGCGCAGCGGCGCGCTCGCGAGGAGCGAGGTGACGAGCATCGCGCCGTGCGGCACGCCGGGCGCCTCCTCGCCCGCTCCGGGTTGCACCAGCGCGTGGCGGTCGTCGAGGAAGTGCATGTCGTCGGGGGCACCCGAGTGCGCGCACGCGTAGGCGAGGATGTCGGTCTCGGTCGCGCCCATGCGCGGCAGCGCGAAGGCGCCCGCCGCCTCCACGACGGCGCGACGCGCCGCGGTCGTCGGTTCGCCGCCCATCGTGAACCGCGTTCCGCGCAGGTCGACGCCCGCCTCCGCCGCTGCCTGGCACAGCCGCACCGCCGTGCTCGCATAGCCCCACAGGTGCGGCGTGCGGCCGCTCGCGAGCACCGAGGCGATCCAGCGCAGCGCCGGCGACGGGTCGTCGAACGGCGCGTGGGTCGCAGGGGGCAGCGGGACTCCGGCGGCGAGACTGCCTGCGCGCAGCGCCTTCGCGCCCCAGCGATAGCGCGGGGCGAGCCCGGGGGCGTCGAGCCGGGTCGGCGTGAACCAGCGATCCGGCGGCCGCCCGCCTTTGGCGAACTCGAGCGGGTTGGTCACGGCGGTGCTGCCCGGCGCGCCATGGTGGGCGTGGACCCAGTCGCGGCCGCCGTGGGCGTCGAGCGTGACGTGGGTGTTCACCGCGTGGTCGCGCACGAACGCGAGGTCGATCGGGACCGGCGTGCGCGCGCCGCGGCTGCCCGAAGTCTCCGCGAGCCCGTGCACGACGGCGCGCGGGTTCACGAGCGTCGCGGGATCGACCGTGAAGCTGAGGCTGCCGCGCACGACCGGCGCGCGCGCCTTGAACTCGTCGCAGTCGAGATACACGCCGGCGCGGAAGAGCCGTCCGAGCGTGCCCTCGACGCCGTCGTGACGCACCCACGCCGCGAGGTCGACGGGCGCGATGCCGACATGGTCGAAGAGGCGCGCGTACGGCGAGCCGGGAATCGCCAGCGCCAGCGCTGCGGCATCGAGGAAGTTCTGCTCGCGCCGCGCGAAGCGCTGCCGCACTTCGTCCTGCATCGCCGCGAGCGTCATCGGCGTGCGCAGGAAGCGCGGCAGCGCCGCGAGGAAGCGCAGGCCGACCGACAGGTCGTCGCGCCGCAGCCGTACCGTGCTCATCCGGCGCTCGCGGGATCTCGCCGGATGCGACCACCTCCGGCGCCGCCTTCCGACCCCGATCCGCCGCGGCGCCGGCTCGCGCGCTTCCGGGGCTCGAAACGAGTACAGCAGCGGTCGCCCGCTGCCGTCTCGTCGGCGTGGTGCATCGGCCGGCGCGTCAGTCGACGCGAACCTCCACGCGGCGCGCCTCGGCGTCCGAAGCACCCGAGCCCTGCGAAATCTCGGGCTTCTTCAGGTCGAAACGGTCGTCGCCGGCGCCGGAGGCCACCTTGATGGCCTCGCGGACCGCGAGCGCGCGCTGCTTCGCGAGTTCCTGGTTCTGCTCGAGATTGCCGGTCGCGTCGTGGTAGCCGGAGATCGTCACCTTCGACCCCGCGCTCGCCTTCGCCTTCTCGATCGCGGACGCGAGCTTCGCCGCGGCGTCGGCGGGAAGCTCCGCCTTGCCGGAATCGAAGTAGATCTTGATGACGTCGACCGTGACGACGGCCACCGGCGCGGACTGCGCCGCCGGTGCGGCCGGCGTGGCCGTGGCGACCTTGCCGATGCCCCAGGCGCCGAGCAGCGGCACGATCATCAGCGCGACGATGTTGATGATCTTGATCAGCGGGTTCACCGCGGGGCCCGCGGTGTCCTTGTACGGGTCGCCGACGGTGTCGCCGGTCACCGCCGCCTTGTGCGCGTCGCTGCCCTTGCCGCCGTGGTGGCCGTCCTCGATGTACTTCTTCGCGTTGTCCCACGCGCCGCCGCCGGTCGTCATCGAGATCGCGACGAAGATGCCGGTGACGATCGTGCCCATCAGGAGACCGCCGAGCGCCTGCGGCCCGAGCGCGAGGCCGACGATGACCGGCACGACGACCGGCAGGATCGACGGGACGATCATCTCCTTGATCGCGGCCTTGGTCAGCATGTCGACCGCCGCGCCGTACTCGGGCTTCGCCTTCCCTTCCATGATGCCCTTGATCTCGCGGAACTGGCGCCGGACCTCGAGCACCACCGCACCGGCCGCGCGCCCCACCGCTTCCATCGCCATCGCGCCGAAGAGGTAGGGGATGAGGCCGCCGATGAACAGACCGACGATGACCTTCGGGTTCGACAGGTCGAACGCGGTCGAGATCGAGAAGCGCTCGAGCGCGTGCGTGTAGTCGGCGAAGAGCACCAGTGCGGCGAGCCCCGCCGAGCCGATCGCGTAGCCCTTGGTCACCGCCTTGGTCGTATTGCCGACCGCGTCGAGCGGATCGGTGACCGCGCGCACGCTGTCGGGCAATTCGCTCATCTCGGCGATGCCGCCGGCGTTGTCGGTGATCGGGCCGTAGGCGTCGAGCGCGACGATGATCCCCGCCATCGACAGCATCGACGTCGCGGCGACCGCGATGCCGTAGAGTCCGGCGCACCAGTACGACGCGAGGATCGCGACGCACACGGCGATGACCGGCCAGGCGGTCGACTTCATCGACACGCCCAGACCCGCGATGATGTTGGTCGCGTGGCCGGTGGTCGAGGCTTCCGCGACGTGCTTGACCGGCGAGTAGTCGGTGCCGGTGTAGTACTCGGTGATCACCACCATCGCCGCGGTCAGCGCGAGGCCGATCAGCGTGGCGACCCACAGGCGCATCGGCGTGAGCGACGGATCGACGGCGGCGACGCCGGCCATCATCCACTGCGTGATGAACCAGAACCCCGCCGCGGAGATGACGCCGGCGACGATCAGGCCCTTGTAGAGGGCCTTCATGATCTTGCCGTCGGTCGACTTCACGAAGAAGCAGCCGACGATCGACGCGAGGATCGAGAAGCCGCCGAGCGCGAGCGGGTAGGTCACCGCCGCCTCGGCCACCGTCGGCAGCATCAGCGCGCCGAGCAGCATCGTCGCGACGATGGTCACCGCGTAGGTCTCGAACAGGTCCGCCGCCATGCCGGCGCAGTCGCCGACGTTGTCGCCGACGTTGTCCGCGATCACCGCCGGGTTGCGCGGATCGTCCTCGGGGATCCCCGCCTCGACCTTGCCGACGAGGTCGGCGCCGACGTCGGCGCCCTTGGTGAAGATGCCGCCGCCCAGACGCGCGAAGATCGAGATGAGCGAGCCGCCGAACGCGAGGCCGACGAGCGGCTCGATCGCGTGGTGCAGGCCCTCGCGCATCAGGTTCGGCGCGTGGTGCGCGGAGTTCACGAGGAACCAGTAGAACCCGGCGACGCCGAGGAGGCCCAGGCCCACGACCAGCATGCCGGTGATCGCGCCGCCGCGGAACGCGACCGCGAGCGCCTCATTGAGGCCGGTGCGCGCCGCCTCGGCCGTGCGCACGTTCGAGCGCACCGAGACGTTCATGCCGATGTAGCCGGCGAGGCCCGACAGGATCGCGCCGACCGCGAAGCCCGCCGCGGTCATCCACGACAGGAACACGCCGATCACGACGAACAGGATGACGCCGACGATGCCGATCGTCGTGTACTGGCGGTTGAGGTAGGCCTTGGCGCCCGCCTGCACGGCCGCCGCGATCTCCTGCATGCGGGCGTTGCCGGCCGGCTTGGCCAGGATCCAGTTGATCGACCAGGCGCCGTAGGCGATGGCCGCGATCGCGCAGACGAGCGCGAAGACGAGCGCGGTGGACATGCTTGCTTCTCCCAGTGATGCGAAACGTGAGCGGTGGCCGGGCGGAAGCGCGCGTCTGCGCCCGTCGCCCGCGCGCGCCCGGGACACGCCGATGCGCGCACCCCGGAATCCGCGGATTCCCCGTCCCGGACCGGCTTCTCGATCGCGCCGGCCGCGGGCCAAACACGCTATTTTGCCAGAGCGCGGGCCAGGAAGTCCAACCGGTCCTGCCCCCAGAACGGTTCGCCCCGGTAGACGTACCAGGGGGAGCCGAACACCCGGGCCTCGATCGCCCGCTCGGTGTTGGCATCGAACTTCGCCTGGATCCCGGGACTTTGCGCCAGTGCCGCGAGTGCGGTTGCATCGAGACCGGCACGCCGCGCGATCCCGCCCAGCGCGGCCGGATCAGCGGTGTCCGCCTCCTCGGCCCAGCGTGCGCGCATCACGCCGCCGGCCATCGCGAGCCCGGCGTCGATCCCCTGTTCCAGCGCCGCCAGCACCCACCGTGCGCCGACATCCGCCGGTGCGGCCAGGTATTTCGGCTCCAGGTGGATCGGGATGCCGAGGTACTCGCTCCAGCGCCGGAGTTCGACCAGCCGGTACTCCTGCCGCTGCGGCGCGCGCTTGGCGAGCGGCAAGCCGCCCGAGACCGGGAAGACCCGGGCGAGATCCACCGGAACGAGGTCGATCGACGCGCCGCGCGCCGCCGCGAGCGCGACGAAGCGTTCGTGCCCGAGGTAGGCCCAGGGCGAATTGGTCGCGAGGTAGTAGTCGATGGCACGGGACATGCGATGCGACTCCTTTCGTGTCGTCGATCACCGGCGCATCGCGCGGGTGACGGGTCTCCGACGGGTCAGGCGCAGCCGCAGGGCCGGCCTTCGTCCGTCGTACGCGGTCCCCGCGGGATCGAAACCGTGCCGCGCACGCGGGCCCGCGTCACACCTTGAACCCGCCCGCGAGCTTCCTCGCGACCGGCGCGTTCTTCAATCGCACGTAGCGCGGCAGGCCGTCCCTGAACGGCGGCGGCGCCTCGCCCCGGATGAGCGGCGCGAGGTAGGCGCGCGCCTTCGCCGTGATGCCGTAGCCGTCCTTCGAGATGAAGTCGCGCGGCAGTTTCTTCTCGACGTTCGCGACCGCGGTGAGCGGCGCCTCGACGATCTTCCAGCGGTACGGCCGGTCGGACACGCGCGCGATCGCCGGCATCACCGCGTTCTTCCCCGCGAGCGCGTACTCGACCGCGGCGCGGCCGACCGCGTAGCTCTGGTCGAGGTCGGTCTTCGACGCCAGGTGGCGCGCCGCGCGCTGCAGGTAGTCGGCGACCGCCCAGTGGAACTTGTAGCCGAGCTTCTCCTTCACGCGCGCGGCGATGAGCGGACCGACGCCGCCCAGTTGCGCATGGCCGAACGCGTCCTTCGTGCCCGCCTCGGCGAGGAGCCGCCCGCCCGCGTCGGCGAGGCCCTCCGACACGCCGATGCAGCAGTAACCGTGCTCCTTCGTGTTCGCGTCGACGGCGGCGAGGAACGCCGCCTCGTCGTAGGGGATCTCGGGAAACAGGAGCACGAGCGGAATCGGCGTCTCGTCGTCGCCGGCCATCCCGACGGCGGAGGTGATCCAGCCCGCGTGGCGCCCCATCACCTCGAGCACGAAGACCTTGGTCGAGGTCTTCGCCATCGACGCGACGTCGAACGCGGCCTCGCGCATCGACGTCGCGACGTACTTCGCGACCGAGCCGAAGCCCGGGCAGTTGTCGGTGACCGCGAGGTCGTTGTCGACCGTCTTCGGCACGTGGATCGCCTGCAGCGGATAGCCGAGCGAGCCCGCGATCTGCGAGACCTTGAGGCAGGTGTCGGCCGAGTCGTTGCCGCCGTTGTAGAAGAAGAAGCCGATGTCGTGCGCGCGGAACACCTCGATCAGGCGCTCGTACTGCGCGCGCGACTCGTCGAGGCTCTTCAGCTTGTAGCGGCAGGAGCCGAACGCGCCCGACGGCGTGTGCTTGAGCGCGCGGATCGACGCCGCCGGTTCCTTCGACGTGTCGATCAGGTCCTCGGTCAGCGCGCCGATGATCCCGTTGCGGCCGGCGTAGACCTTGCCGATCTTCGTGCGGTGCCTGCGCGCGGTCTCGATGACGCCCGCGGCGGAGGCGTTGATCACGGCGGTGACGCCGCCGGACTGGGCATAGAAGGCGTTGCGCTTGGGCATGACGTCAGGACTTCCCGGGGATCGGCGCCCGCGACAGGCGATCCGGCGATTCTAGCGCGCGTCCCCCGCCTCCTTCGCGAGGCGCGCGAGCCAAGCGCGCGCTCCCCTCTGGTCGGGCGCGAGTTCGAGCGCGCGCTCGAAGCAGCGTCGCGCCGCCCGCGGCATCGACGCTCCGGCGCAGGCGATGCCGCTGTTGAACCACAGATTCGGGTCGTCAGGCCGGGCGCGCACCGCCCGCTCCATCAGCATGGCGGCCTCGCGCGCGTCGCCGGCGCGGGCGCGCAGCATCGCCTGCAGGTTCAGGATGTCGGGATCCTCGGCCGCATCGGCGGCGAGCGCACGAAGCGTCGCCTCGGCGCCGGCGATGTCGTTCGCGCCCGCCTGCGCGCTCGCGCGCGCCATGCCCTCGGCGAAGCGCGCCGCATGCCGCTCGCGGACCGCGGCCCACTTGTCGAGCACGTAGCGACGCTGGCGTTGGTACTTGTCGGCGTCGAAGTTGCCGGCGCCGCCGCCGCCCGAGGTGCCGGTGTCCGCATGCCAGCGGAACGAGGTGCGCTCGACGTAGGCAAAGCGCGTCCGCTCGCAGAGCTGGAGCACGAAGTCCCAGTCGTCGTGGATGTCGAGCGCGCCGTCGTAGCGGATGCCGGTGTCGAGCAGGGAGCGACGGTAGAGGAGCGCCGAATGGTGGATGTACGACTTCTCGAAGAGCGCGAGGCGGTGGAACGGGCGGCCGACCTTCGTGAACAGTTCGCCCGCTTCGGCGACCTCGAAGCCCGAGTAGGCCGCACCGGCGAGCGGATCGGCGTCGAGCGCGGCGGCGAGCGCGGACAGGTGGCCGGCGAGGAACTCATCGTCGTGGTCGAGCATCGTGACGTACTCGCCGCTCGCGGCTTCGATGCCCGCGTTCGCCGCCGCCGGACGCATGAGCGGGCCGTCGCGCACGACGACTGCGAGTCGGAACGGATAGGCGGACGCGTCGATCGGCCGGTGCGACGGTCCGCACGCGGCGACCAGCACGACCTCGATCGCCGGATGGTCCTGCAGCGCCACCGACGCGAGCGCGCGCGGCAGCGTCGGCGGATCCATGCTCCGCACGACGACGCTGATCAGGGGAGCGCTCACGGGATCGGCGCCGCCGGAGCGCCCGCGCGGATCAGGACGCGAGCGCCGCGAAGCAGGCGTCGCGGATCTCCTCGACGCCGCCCATGCCGTCCACCTTCCGGTAGCGCGGCGCGCGCGGATCTCCGGTCGCGGCCCAGCGCGCGTAGAACGCCAGCAGCGGCCTGGTCTGCGCGTGGTAGACGTCGAGGCGCTTGCGCACCGTCTCCTCGCGGTCGTCGTCGCGCTGGATCAGCGCCTCGCCGGTCGCGTCGTCGCGGCCGGCGACCTTCGGCGGATTGAACCGGACGTGGTAGGTGCGGCCCGACGCGAGGTGGACGCGCCGCCCGCCCATGCGCTCCACGATGGCCGCGTCGGGCACGTCGATCTCGAGCACGACCTCGATCGCGACGCCCGCGCCGCGCATCGCCTCCGCCTGCGGAATCGTGCGCGGGAAGCCGTCGAACAGGTAGCCGTTCGCGCAGTCCGGCGCGCGCAGGCGCTCGAGCACGAGTCCGACGATGATGTCGTCGGACACGAGTCCACCCGCGTCCATCACCTGCTTCGCCGCGACGCCGAGCGAGGTCCCCGCCTTCACCGCGGCGCGCAGCATGTCGCCGGTCGAGATCTGCGGGATGGCGTACCGCTCCTTGATGAAGGCGGCCTGGGTTCCCTTGCCGGCACCCGGCGGTCCGAGCAGGATCAGTCTCATGGTCGTGGCGTCGGGAGGAAGGCCGGCGTTCGCGCGGAATCCCGTATCGCGCGGCCGCGTCGATTGTCTCCGCAACCGGCGCGGACGGTCAATCGCCAGCGGGACCACGATCCCGCCGACGTGGTCGGGCGAAGGTCCGGCTCAGCCCGGCGCGCGAACGGGGCCGGCACCCGCGTAGATCGCGCGCACGCGCTCGAGGTCTTCGGGCGTGTCGACACCGGGTGCCGGCGTGCCGTCGGTCACGTCGACGATGATCCGGTGCCCGTGCCACAGCGCGCGCAACTGCTCGAGCGCTTCGAAGCGCTCGATCGGCGCGGGCGGCAGCGTCGGATAGCGCTGGAGGAACGCGACGCGGTACGCGTAGAGGCCGTAGTGGCGGAAGATCGGCAGGCCCGGAGGCAGGCTCGCGCGATCGGCGGCGAACGCGTCGCGCGCCCAGGGGATCGTCGCGCGGCTGAAGTACAGCGCGTAGCCGTGCGCGTCGCGCACCACCTTCACCACGTTCGGGTTGAACGCCTCGGACGGGTCGTCGATCGCATGGCACGCGGTGGCGATCGACGCGTCGCCGTGACGCGCGAGCAGGCGCGCCATGCGCTCGATCAGCGCGGGCGCGAGCAGCGGTTCGTCGCCCTGCACGTTGACGACGATCGCTTCGGCCGGCAGTTCGAGCAGGGCGGCAGCTTCCGCGAGCCGGTCGGTGCCGGTCGGGTGGTCGGCGCGCGTCAGCAGCGCCTCGACGCCGTGCGCCTCGCAGGCGCGCTTCACGCGTTCGTCGTCGGTCGCGACGACCACGCGCGCGGCACCGCTCGCGCGCGCGCGCTCCGCGACGCGCACCACCATCGGACGTCCGGCGATGTCGGCGAGCGGCTTGCCGGGCAGCCGGGTCGACGCGTAGCGCGCCGGGATCAGGACCGTGAACACGCCGCGCTCGAGCCTTCGATGCGGCGTACCGCGCGGCAGGAACCGGAGCCGGTCCCACGATCGACACGCGCCGTCACGCCGGCGGCGACGCGTGCGGGCTCGGCGTCACGCTTCACGGAGCTTCTCGATCTCCTCCGGGGTGAGCCTGCGCGCCTCGTCCTCGAGCATCACCGGGATGCCGTCGCGGATCGGATAGGCGAGCCCGGCGGATCTCGAGACGAGTTCCTGCTTCGTCCGATCGAAGACGAGCGGGCCCTTGGTCACTGGGCAAACGAGGATGTCAAGCAGCTTGGCGTCCACGGAGGATCTCCTCGATGCGGTCGACGAGCGAGGGGTCGATGCGCGCCCGGATGTCGAGCGCCCAACATCGCGGGTCGGCGAATCGCATGCATTTTACCGCGTCCTTCGCGGTCATCAGGATCGCCTGCGCCCCCGGCAGTTCGAGGTCGGCGGCGGAGAACCGGTGGTGGTCGGGAAAGGCGCGGGTCCGCGCGGCGACGCCGAGCGCGGCGACGAGCGCGAAGAAGCGCGCCGGGTGCGCGGTGCCCGCGATCGCCCACGCCGCCTCCGGCCGGAACGAGGCCGCCGGCTCCGTGCGCGTGGGATCGGCCAGGTTGCGCCAGCCCAGGGGCTCGTGCGCCATCAGGCTCTCGCGCGCATCGCCGGTGGCGCGCCACGCCGCCGCATCGACCAGCCGCACGACCGCGTCGACCTCGGCGAGCCGCGACGCCGGCTCGCGCAGCGGGCCCGCGGGCAGCATGCGGCCGTTTCCGAAGCCACGCGACGCGTCGATGGCCACGATCTCCACGTCGCGCGCGAGCGCGAGGTGCTGCAACCCGTCGTCGGCGACCACGACATCGCAGGATGGCTCGCGCGCGAGCAGCAGCCGCGCGGCGTCGGCCCGCCGGGCGCCGACCGCGACCGGACGGCCGCTCGCCGCGAGGAGCAGCGGTTCATCGCCGACGTCGACCGGATCGTCGCCGGCGGACACCATCCGCGGCTCGCTCCCCTCGCGGCCGTGGCCGCGACTCACGAGGCCCGGATGCCAGCCGCGATCGGCGAGCGCCTCGGCGATGGCGATCGAGAGCGGTGTCTTGCCCGATCCGCCCGCCGTCAGGTTGCCGACCACGACGACCGGGACCGGCAGGCGCTCCGCGCGCAGCGCCCCCGATGCATAGAGTCCGCGCCGCACCGCCACCACGATGCGGTAGACGGCAGCCAACGGAGAGAGCGCGAGCGCGAGCGGCGTCGCGCGCGGGGCGTACCAGGACGACACGACGCGGTCGGCGAACGCCATCGCGTCGCGGCCGGCGGGCCCGCTACTTGCGCGCGCCGGCGGACTGCGTCGCGAACGTGATGTGCACGAGCCCGGCCTGCCGCGCGGCTTCCATCACGTTGATCACCGACTGGTGGGTCGCGGACGCGTCGGCGCTGATGACGATCACCGGTTCCTTCGCGCCGCCCGCCGCCCGCTTCAGCTCGTCCGCCAGCGCGGCGGCGTTGGTCCAGGTGAACAGCGTCTTGTCGATCAGGTAGCGCCCCTGTCCGTCGATGCCGACGTTGATCTCGCGGGGCCGCTCCTTCACCGGGTTGGCGTCGGCCTCGGGCAAGGTGATCTGGAGCTCGGCGAAGCGCTGGTAGGTCGTCGTCACCATCAGGAAGATCAGGATGACGAGCAGCACGTCGATCAACGGGATGAAGTTGATCTCCGGGTCCTCGCGCTCGAGGCGCTTGCGCAGGTTCATCGGCGCTCCCGCGTCACGCACGCTCGCCGTGCGCGAGGTCGACGAGCTTGGTCGCCTGCTGTTCCATCTCGATCACCAGCGCGTCGACCTTCGCGCGGAAGTGGCGGTAGAAGATCATGGTCGGGATCGCGAGCGCGATGCCGAACGCGGTGTTGTAGAGCGCGATCGAGATGCCGTGCGCGAGCTGGATCGGGTTGTTCCCGGTCGGTCCCTGCGAACCGAAGATCTCGATCATGCCGACCACGGTGCCGAACAGGCCCATCAGCGGCGCCATCGCGGCGATGGTGCCGAGCGAGGTCAGGAAGCGGTCCAGTTCGTGGACCACGACGCGCCCGACCTCCTCGATCGCCTCCTTCATCACCGGCCGCGGGCTCTTGACGTTGGCGAGCCCGGCCGCGAGCAGGCGGCCGAGCGGCGAACTGCGCGCGGTCTTCGCGAGCAGTTCGGGCGTCGCGCCGGTCTGGCGGAATTCGAGCAGCACCTGGTCGACGAGGCCGGGCGGCGCGACGACGCGCTGGCGAAGGCTGTAGATGCGCTCGAAGATCAGCGCGAGCGCGATGACGGATGCCGCGAGCAGCGGCCAGATGGGCCAGCCGGCCGCCTGGATCAACGACCACACGTTGCGATTCTCCCGGGAGCGAGGTCGGGCGGACTGTAGCTTCCGGCGCCCGTTTCGGCAAGGCGAACGCTCCGGCGGCTTCCGGAGTTCACCGGAAGGCTCCCCGGGGGCTTCCCGGCGTCAACGCCGCGACCACCGCGGCGCCGACGAGCACGACGTACCAGCACACGTAGACCCAGAGCATGAAGAGCGGCAGCACCGCGAGCGCGCCGTAGACCTGCCGGTGGGTCGGCACGTTCACGACGTACCAGGCGAACACCGCCTTCGCGACTTCGATGCCCGCGGCCGCGAGCACGCCGCCGACGATGGCATGGCGCCAGCGCACGTCGCAGTAGGGCACGATCCGGTAGGCGAGCGTGAACGCCACGGCGCCGATCGCGCCGGGCAGCCACGAACTCGCCGTCCGCACGACCGACGCGTCGACCGGCACCACGTCGAACGACTGCGCGACGAGCCAGGTCGTGGCCGACACCGACAGTCCGGCCGCGATCGGCCCCAGCGTCACGCCCAGCACGATCGTGGCGACGCGGCGCGCGAACGGGCGGCGGCGTCTGACGCCGAAGATCGCGTTGAACTCCCGCTCGATCGTCGCGACGAGGAGCGCCGCGGTCACCGCGATGAAGGTGACCGTCAGCGCCTGCAGCCGCGACGCCTGCTCCGCGAAGCCGACGATCGCGTTGCGCACCACGCCCTGCGCCCCGCCCGGCGCGAAGGCGGCCAGCACCCAGCCTTCGAGGGCGGACAGCGCATCGCGGAACACCGGGAACTGCGCGACGACCGCGAAGGTCACCGTCGCGACCGGAACGAGCGCGAGCAGTGTCGTGAACGCGAGGCTCGCGGCCGTGGAGGAGACGCCGACGCCCTGCAGGCGCGAGACGATGCGGCGGAGGAAGGCGATCATGGCGGGCGTCGCGACCGGGTCGGGTCGTTCCGCGCATTATCGCGCGGCCGATCCCGCGCGCGGTCGCCGCGACCGCGTCCGGCCCCGCGTTCACCCGCGACGTGCCGCCTTCGAGCCGGCGGGCGTAGCATGGCCGCATCGTCAGGAGGAAGCGATGAACCCAACGGATCCCGAGATCGCCGTGCTCGGCGGCGGATGCTTCTGGTGCCTCGACGCCGTGTTCCGCGAGCTCGCGGGCGTCGCGCGCGTCGAGTCGGGCTACGCGGGGGGCGCCACCGCGAATCCGGGCTACGAGGAGGTGTGCAGCGGACGCACCGGACACGCCGAGGTCGTGCGCGTGACCTTCGACCCGTCGGCGCTCGCGTTCCGCGACCTCCTGGGCGTGTTCTTCGCGATCCACGACCCGACGACGAAGGATCGACAGGGCCCCGACGTCGGCACGCAGTACCGTTCGGTGATCTTCGCGCAGTCGCCCGGACAGCGGCGCATCGCCGAGGAGGTGGTGCGCGAACTCGACGCGAGGAAGCTCTGGCCGGGGCCGATCGTGACCGAGATCGCCGGCGCCGCGACGTTCTGGCCGGCCGAGGTCTACCACCAGGACTACTTCGCGCAGAACCCGCGGCAGCCGTACTGCATGGGCGTCGTCGCGCCGAAAGTCGCGAAGTTCCGCAAGCAGTTCATCGAGCGCCTGAAGCGGTAGCCGGCGTTACGCTCCCCGTCGGGCGACGACGCTGCCGCCCAGGAGCAGCGCGCCGATGCCCCAGAACACCGGAAAGAGCCCGAGCGTCGAACCGATCGCGCCGAACGCGAGCGGCACCGCGACCGCCGAGGTCTGCACGAGCGACATGCGCAGACCCGCCGCTTCGCCCATGCGGCCGGGCGGCGCCCGCGCGGCCAGCAGCGCCATCACCATCGGCTGCCCGCTGCCCAGACCCAGCCCGAGCGTGAACGACAGCGCCGCGAGCGTCGGCGCCCCGGTCGCGAACGGGAATCCGGCGTAGGCGGCCGCCGCGACGAACAGCGCCCCGGCGAGCACGCTCGTCTCCGAGACCCGTGACGCTACCCAGGGCATCGCGAAGCGCACCACGAAGGTCGCGAGGCCGAACAACGCGATCACCGAGCCGATCTCGCTCGCCGACAGCCCGATGTTCGCGCCGACGATCGGCAGGAACACCGTGTGGAGATCCCAGCCGATCGCGAACAGCGCGTTGATCGCGAGAATGCGGCGCATCGCCGGCCGGCGCACGAGGTCGAACGCGCCGTGCCGATGCGCGTGGACGTCGTGCGCGATCGGCCCGGGGAGCGCGAGGCGCTTCGACGCGAGGATCGCGAGCGGCCCGATCGGAATCAGCGCGAGCAGCGCGAACGTCGCCCGGAATCCCATGTGGTCGATCGCGAATCCGGCGACGAGCGGACCCAGCATGCCCGACACCGAATAGGCGAGCGCCACGAGCGCGAAGCGCTTCGCGCGCTTGGCGGGTTCGCCGAGTTCGCCGGTCACGTGCTGCAGCGCCACCTGGAACACGATCGACGAGAACCCGACCAGCGTCGCGGCGACGTACAGCGCCGGGTACCCGGGGACGAGCGCCGGAAGCACGGTCGCGACGACGAGCCCGATGCAGCCGGCGATCATCGGCACGCGGCAGTTGAAGCGGTCGGAGAAGCGGCCGACCCACAGGCCGAGCAGCATCGGCAGCAGCGCGAACAGCGCCATCAGCGTGCCCACCGTCGCCGGAGTAGCGCCGTGCGCGAGCGCCTCGAGCGACACCGCGACGCGCGCGCCCGCGAGCACCGTGTGGTTCGCGATGCCGAGCGCGATGAGCGCCGCGAAGAGCCGTCGTCGCTCGCGCGCGCCGCTCACGGCGCGAGGCGCACGCGCGCCCAGCGGTCGCCCTCCCGCCGATACGCGATGCGGTCGTGCAGGCGCGAGGCCCGTCCCTGCCAGAACTCGAAGCCGGAGGGCAGCACGCAGTAGCCGCCCCAGTGCGCCGGTCGCGGCACGCGCTCGGCATCCTCGGCGAGGAAGCGCCGGTCCGCGTCCTCGAACGCGCGCACGAGCCAATCACGGTCGGGAATCGCGTCGCTCTGCGGGGACGCCCAGGCGCCGACGCGCGAGAGGCGCGGACGGCTCGCGAAATACGTATCGGCCTCGTCGTCCGGCACGCGCTCGATCGCGCCTTCGATGCGCACCTGCCGCTCGAGGTCGATCCAGTGGAAGAGAAGCGCCGCGTACGGGCGGTGCTCGAGTTCGCGGCCCTTGCGCGAGCGGAGGTTGGTGAAGAACGTGAAACCGCGCCCGCTCACGCCCTTCAGCAGAACGATGCGCGCGGACGGACGGCCGTCCGCGCCGACGGTCGCGAGCGTCATCGCATTGGTTTCGGGGAGCTTCGCGGCGCGCGCGTCGCCGAACCAGCGCGCGAACTGCCGGAACGGGTCGGGGTCGACGTCGGACGCGTCGAGCGACGCGCGCAGGTACTCTTGCCGGAGGCTCGCGAGATCCATCGTGGGCCGGCGCCGTCCCGAGCGAACGCGTGGCACCGGAGCGGATGTGCGCCCGATGTCGACGCTCGATTCCATGCGACGGCGACCCGCGGATTCTAGCACCGCGACGCATCGGCCTCCCCGGACGGCGTTCGACGCCGGGCGCAGCCGTGCCGACACCTCCACCGGGCTCGTCGCGATCCGCTGCGCCCGCGGTACGCCCCGGGCATCGGCGGCCGCGCGACCCGCGTCGGCGCCGAGGCGCGTCTTCGTTCCGCCACTCCGGCGGAGCGCCGTCGCCCCACGGCGCGTTGTGCGCGCGCCACCACCGCGGCGAAGCGTGATTCTCCCTATGAAAAACCCGCTTGCGCCCAGCGAAAATGCGGTATAGTCGCCGCCGATGGAGCGGGGTTCCCATGACAGGAGGGCCGCTTCAGTGTGATCGGCACCGTCCGCTCGCCCACGATGACAGGAAGGAGAACCATGGCTACTGCCAAGAAAGCCGCGAAGAAAGCCGCCAAGAAGCCCGCCGCCAGGAAGCCCGCCAAGAAGGCCCCGGCGAAGAAAGCTCCCGCGAAGAAAGCTCCCGTGAAGAAGGCGCCGGCCAGGAAGGCCAAGAAGGCTGGCGCGAAGCGCAAGCCGAACGCCGCGTTCATGAAGGCGATGACGCCGTCCGCGTCGCTCGCCGCGATCGTCGGCAATGCCTCGCTGCCGCGCACCGAGGTCACGAAGAAAGTGTGGGACTACATCAAGAAGAACAAGCTCCAGGACGCCGTCAACCGGCGCATGATCAACGCCGACGAGAAGCTGAAGGCGGTCCTGGGCAAGGCGAAGGTCACGATGTTCGAGATGACCAAGCTCATCTCGAATCACCTGAAGTAAGGCACCCTCTCCAGTCGCCCGAATCGACGGCCGGCGCAGGCGGATCGCTCCGCATGCGCCGGCCGTCGTCTTTCCGGGATCCCCGCGCGGGGCGCGGGACGGGCGGGCGATCCGCGAAGCCGCGGATCGCCTCGCCCGGGTCGCCGGGGCGCTCAGCCGGTGAGCCTTCCGCGCTCCTTGCCGGTATTGCAGATCTTGTCGATGTCGACGTCGATCGTCTTGTTCTGCTCCTTGGCCTTGGGTTCGAGCGCCTTGCGCGTCGATTCCATCAAGGTCTTGCACTCGGAGACGGTCTTGATCGCCCGGACCTTCTCGCGATAGGCGGCCAACTCTTCTTTGGTCTGGAAGCTCGAGAACGCCCGCTGCATCCCGCCGCCGTGCGGCCGCGGCTTCGCGCCACCGCCGCTTCCTCCCGTGGAAGCATTCGTCCCGCGGGCCGCGTTCGAGGAAGCGGAAGGCGACTGACCCGGCAGGATCGGCGTCGCGTCGGGGTTCGCGGGCATGAAGTTTCCGCCGCGTCGTCCGCGCTTGGGTTGGTCGGGTGGCAGCGGGTTGCCGTTGCTGTCGTAGCGCAGCGGAGGCGGCGTCGTCGGCGTGAGGCCGGGGGGATTGGCTCGCTGGCCGGGCGCGCCCGGCTGCGCCTCCGGCGACCCGGCGCCTGCCCCGAGGGCGGGCGTCGCCGTGGTGGCCGGAGCGCCTGCCGCGGCGGGCGGCAGGTTCTGCGCGAGCACGGCGCAGGGCGCCGCGAAGGCCACGGCCAGGAGCGCGATGCTGATCGTTGGATGAGACACGGACACTACTCCCCGCTTGACGATGGACGACTGACCGTTAGGGGGCGCACGAGTTCCACGCTCGCCCACGATCCGAGATCCGCCCATTCTACCGATACCCCGACGGCGAGGGCGCCGGAACCCTTCGGGCGGTCGTCGATCGGCGGTGCCCGAACGCCCGCTTCGGCGGATTGGCCTCTCGGCCCCCGCCGGTCAGGCAGCGCGACCCTGCAGCGCGGCGATGCGCGTCTCGATCGGCGGGTGCGTCGAGAAGAGCGCCGCCCAGCCCGGCTTGTCGGTGATCCCCGAGGCCTGCATCGACTGCGGCAGCGCGCCCGGCTCGAGGCCGCCGAGGCGCTTCAGCGCGTTGACCATCGGCATCGGCGTGCCGAGGTACTTCGCGGCGCCCGCGTCGGCGCGGAACTCGCGCTGGCGCGAGAACCACGCGACGACGATCGACGCGAGGATGCCGAACACGATCTGGCACACGATCACGGTGATGAAGTAGCCGGGCCCGGTACCGCGCTCGGTCTTGAAGATCGCGCGGTCGACGATCGTGCCGACGATGCGCGACAGGAACACGACGAAGGTGTTCACCACGCCCTGGATCAGCGTGAGCGTGACCATGTCGCCGTTCGCGACGTGCGCGACCTCGTGGCCGAGCACCGCCTCGACTTCCTCCTTGTTCATCGATTGCAGGAGCCCGGTCGAAACCGCGACCAGCGCGGAATTCTTGAACGCGCCGGTCGCGAACGCGTTGGGCTCCCCTTCGTAGATCGCGACCTCCGGCATCCCGATGCCGGCGGTGGCGGCGAGCTTGCGCACCGTCTCGACGAGCCAGGCCTCCGCCTGGTTCTGCGGCGTGTCGATCACGCGCGCGCCGGTCGACCACTTGGCCATCGACTTCGACATGAGGAGCGAGATGATCGCGCCGGTGAATCCGACGACCGCGGAGAACGCGAGCAGGCCGCCGTAGTCGAGGCCGGTCTGCGAATGCATCGCGCGGTCGAGGCCGAACAGGCGCAGCACGATCGACAGCACCACCAGGACGGCGATGTTGGTGACGAGGAAGAGCACGATGCGTTTCATGGTGCGTCCACAGGTGGGGGTCGGTGGAGGGGTTGCAAGTCTAGCAGCAGGAGTCAGGAGTCAGGAGTCAGAGGACAGGGGACAGAGGTGGCAGTGTCTACGGTGGCGGCGCATTGAGCGCCGTTGCGGGGTTCTCATGGGGCGGGCCTGGGGCAGACAGGCACATCGACCATCGCGACCGACCGGGGGCTGCGCTACGAGGATCAACCGCGGCCGGTCGGGCGGAACCCCGGCTTGCCCGGACCCCGCATCGGCGCTCAATGCGCCGCCCCCCGTAGACACCGCCGCGCCTGTCAACTGTCAACTGTCAACTGACCCCTGAACGCGTCCGCCTTACCGCGCCGGACCGGAGGCCTTGCCCCAGGAGTCGCGCAGCGTGACGGCCCGGTTGAAGACCGGCCGGCCCGGCGCGTGGTCGGCGAGGTCGGCGACGAAGTAGCCGTGCCGCTCGAACTGGAACCGCTCCTCGCGGCCGGCGGTCGCGAGCGCGGGCTCGACGAGCGCGCGGATCACGCGCTTCGAGTCCGGATTGAGGTCGTCCCGGTAGTCGCGCTCGGCGGCTTCCGCATCGGCATCGTCGTCGCCCGCGACCGCGATCGCATGCACCGGTGCCGGCTCGTCGGTGGCGCCGCTTCGTCCGAACGGATGGCGCGCCCCCGGGAAGGGCACCTTGAACAGGCGGTCGTACAGGCGGACCTCGGCTTCGACCGCGTCGTCGACCGCGAGCCAGTGGATGTTGCCCTTCACCTTGCGCGATTCGGCGCCGGGCGTGCCGCTCCGGGTGTCCGGATCGTAGGTGCAGTGGACGACCACCGGGTTGCCGGACGCGTCCTTCTCGACGCCGGTGCAGCGCACGACGAACGCGTAACGCAGCCGGACCTCGGCTCCCGGCGTGAGCCGGAAGTAGCCCTTCGGCGGGGACTCGGCGAAATCGTCGCGCTCGATCCACAACTCGCGGCCGAAGCGCCGCTCACGCTGCCCGAGTTCCGGCTTCTGCGGGTGGTTCGGCGCGAGGCAGGTCTCGAAGGCGCCGTCCGGGAAGTTGTCGATCACGAGCTTCAGCGGATCGAGCACCGCGATGCGGCGCTCCGCGCTCTCGTTCAGATCGTCGCGCATCGCCTGCTCGAGGAGACTCATGTCGATCCACGAGTCGGATTTCGAGACGCCGATGCGCTCCGCGAACAGCTTGAAGCCGCCCGGCGTGAAGCCCCTCCGTCGGGCGCCGACGAGCGTCGGCATTCGCGGGTCGTCCCAGCCGTCGACGTGACCGCCGTCGACGAGCTGGATCAGCCTGCGCTTCGAGAGGACGACGTAGGTGAGGTTGAGCCGCGCGAACTCGTACTGCTGCGGCAACGGCCGCTCGAGCAGCCCGCCGTCGGCGAGCTTGCCGATGACCCAGTCGTAGAGCGGACGATGGTCCTGGAACTCGAGCGTGCAGATCGAATGCGTGATGCGTTCGAGCGCGTCGCTGATCGCGTGCGTGTAGTCGTAGAGCGGGTAGATGCACCACCGGTCGCCGGTGCGGTGGTGCGGCGCGTGGCGGATCCGGTAGATCGCCGGGTCCCGGAGGTTGACGTTCGGGCTCGCCATGTCGATCTTCAGGCGCAGCACGTGCGCGCCGTCCGGGAACTCGCCCGCGCGCATGCGGCGCAGCAGGTCGAGGTTCTCGGAGGGCGTGCGCGACCGGTAGGGGCTCTCGCGGCCGGGCTCGGTCAGCGTGCCGCGGCTCCTCCGCATCTCGTCGGCCGACTGGCTGTCGACGTAGGCTTCGCCCTGCTCGACGAACCACTCGGCGAACGCGTACAGGCGGTCGTAGTAGTCCGACGCGTGGTAGCGGTGCGAGCCCCAGTCGTAGCCCAGCCAGCGCACCGCGTCGGCGATCGAATCCTCGTACTCGACGTCCTCCTTCAACGGATTGGTGTCGTCGAAACGCAGGTGGCAGGTGCCGCCGTTCTCGACGGCGAGCCCGAAGTTGAGCGCGATCGACTTCGCGTGGCCGTAGTGCAGGTAGCCGTTGGGCTCGGGCGGGAAGCGGGTGACGACGCGCCCGCCGTACTTGCCCGAGCGCTGGTCCTGCGCGATCTGTGCGCGCAGGAAGTTGGGCGCGGCCGACGTGCCGTCGCGCACCGCCGTTGCGGCGGTTGCAGGGGGATGTCCGGTTCGGATCGACTTGTCCATGAACAATCCGGCTTCGACGATCATTCTAACCGGCGCCCGCACCCCCCCGGCGCGCCGCGCGTACGGGGTGCCCGAGGGACCGCCTCGGAATCGCGCGCCGGACAACGCGTTCGGGCGTGCGCGCGCGAACGCCCGCATCGCGTTGTCCACAAATCCTGTGGATACCGGTGTGCATATCTTGTACATTCGCGCGCTAAGTACCGCCGCCGATTGCGAAACATCTGCGATGCCCAAAGATGCGCCGCACGAAAGCCCCGACGCGTCAATGGGTTGCGCTGCGCGTCCGGCGGAGCGTCCTCGCGGTCTTCCACCCGAGGCATGCGCGATGACATGATCGCCCTGTCGATGCGGCGACCTGGCGTCGTCCTGGACATTTCATCACGCGCGAACATGGTGCGCCCCGAGTTCGTCCACCCGTCGACGCTTCCGACATGACGCTTCCCCGTTCCGCGCCATCCGGGACCTCGGCGATCCCGGTGGGACGTTTCGTTGCAGCCGCGCGACTCGCCATCGAACGCACCCTCGGCCTCGCCTGGGTGAGCGGCGAGGTGTCGGGGTTCCTGCGTGCCGCCTCGGGCCATTGCTACTTCACGCTCAAGGACGCGCAAGCGCAGGTCCGATGCGTGCTCTGGCGCCAGAAGGCCCAGCTCCTCGACCTGCGCCTCGCCGACGGCATGGCGGTCGAGGTGCGCGCGACGCCGACCCTCTACGAGGCGCGCGGCGACTTCCAGCTCGTCGTCGATACCGTCAGGCTCGCCGGCCGCGGCACGCTGCACGAGCAGTTCGAGCGGCTCAAGGCGAAGCTCGAGGCCGCCGGATGGTTCGCCGCGGGCCGCAAGCGCGCGCTGCCGCCGTTTCCGCGGGCGGTCGGCCTCGTCACCTCGCCGCAGGGCGCCGCGCTGCACGACATGCTCACGACGTTCGCGGCGCGCTGGCCCGCACTGCGCATCGTGCTCTATCCGTCGCCGGTCCAGGGCGACGGCGCCGCCGAGCGCATCGCGGAGGCGATCCGCACCGCGAACGCGCGCGCCGAGGTCGATCTCCTGATCGTCGGACGCGGCGGCGGATCGATCGAGGATCTGTGGGCGTTCAACGAGGAGAGCGTCGCGCGTGCGGTGTTCGAGTCGCGGCTGCCGGTCGTCTCCGCGGTCGGCCACGAGACCGACTTCACGATCTGCGACTTCGTGGCGGACCTGCGCGCGCCCACGCCGACCGGCGCCGCCGCGATCGTCGCGCCCGACGGCGAGGCGATCGCCCTCGCCGTGGGAGGTCTCGCGAGCCGCCTCGCGCGCGCCGGCCGCCACGCGCTGTCGGCGCGCTCGCAGCGCGTCGACCTCGCCGCGCGCGGCCTCGTGCATCCGCGCGCGCGCCTCGACACCCAGCGCGAACGCCTGGCCGAACTGGCCGCACGCCTCGCCGCCGCGGCGCGGCGCGCGCACGCCGCCTCCGCCTCGCTCGCCGAGGGCGCCGCGTTGCGTCTGTCGCGCGAGTTCGGGCGACCGTTGCCGCAGCGCCAGGCGCTCGTCTCGATGACCGAGCGCTGGCAGCGCTCCGGTCGGGCCTGGCGCGACACCGCGGCGAGCCGGGTCGGAGCGCTCGCGCAGAGCCTCGCGCACCTCAATCCGTCGGCCGTGCTCGAACGCGGCTACGCGATCGTCACCGCGTCCGACGGTCGCGTCGTGCAGGACGCGGCGACGCTCTCGCGCGGCGAACGCATCGACATCGCGCTCGCGCGCGGGGGCGCGCGGGCGGTGGTGGACGACACCAGGGGCTCGGGCGCGAACTAGCCGCAGGTCGGAGCGGCGCGGGCCGCGGGATGCGTCCGGACGGTCCCGGCCGTCGCGTTGCGGATCCGCGCCACCGCTCGCGGCGCCGACGTCGCGGGGATGCGCTACGCCTCGTCGGGCTCGGGGTCGTCGACGCTCGCCGCAGCGCGCAGCTTCGCGATCGCCTCCGCGGGCGCCTGCGCGGCGATGCGCGGCGTCGAGGTGACGACGTCGGCGCACTGCGCCCGGTGGCGCAGCGCGTGGTCGATCAGCACGAGCGCGAGCATCGCCTCGGCGATCGGCGTCGCGCGGATGCCGACGCAGGGATCGTGGCGGCCGTGCGTGTTCACGACGACCGGGCGACCCGCCTTGTCGATCGAGTGGCGGTCGAGACGGATCGACGAGGTCGGCTTGACCGCGATCGTGACGACGACGTCCTGGCCGGTCGAGATGCCGCCCAGGATCCCGCCGGCGTGGTTGGTCGCGAAGCCCTCGGGCGTCATCTCGTCGGAGTGCTCGGTGCCCTTCTGCCCGACCGACGCGAAGCCCGCGCCGATCTCGACGCCCTTCACCGCGTTGATGCCCATCATCGCCGAAGCGAGGTCGGCGTCGAGCCTGCCGTAGACCGGCTCGCCCCAGCCGACCGGAACGCCGCTCGCGACCACGCGCACCTTCGCGCCGCACGAGTCGCCCGAGGCGCGCAGGCGGTCCATCGCCGCCTCGAGTTCGCCGATCATCGACGCGTTCGCCGCGAAGAACGGGTTGCGGTCGACATGCTCGTAACCTTCGAACGGGATCGCGCGTTCCCCGATCTGGACGATCGAGCCGCGCACCGTCACGCCGTGCCGCTCCGCGAGCCACTTGCGCGCGATCGCCCCCGCGGCGACGCGCACCGCGGTCTCGCGCGCCGACGCCCGACCGCCGCCGCGGTGGTCGCGTATGCCGTACTTCTGCCAATAGGTGTAGTCGGCGTGGCCGGGACGAAACGTCTGCGCGATCGACGCGTAGTCGCCGCTGCGCGCGTCCTGGTTGCGGATGAGGAGCGCGATCGGCGTTCCGGTCGTTCGGCCCTCGAACACGCCGGAGAGGATCTCGACCGTGTCGGGCTCGCGCCGCTGCGTGACATGACGTGACGTGCCGGGCCGGCGGCGGTCGAGGTCGTGCTGGATCGCCGCCGCGTCGAGTTCGAGTCCGGGCGGGCAGCCGTCGACCACGCAGCCGATCGCCGGGCCGTGCGATTCGCCGAACGACGTGACGCGAAACAGGTGGCCGAACGTGTTGCCCGACATGGAGAAATGCTAGCACGCGCGCACGCCGGTTCCGCGTGCGCCGGTTACGCGGTGCCCGGTCCGGAGTCGAGTTCGCCGCGCACGAACATCGCCCCGCCGCGCCGCGTCGTCGTGCTCACCGGCGCCGGCGTGTCGGCGGAGTCGGGCGTGCCGACCTTTCGCGACGCGCAGACCGGGCTGTGGGCCCGATTCGATCCGCGCGAACTCGCGACACCCTCGGCGTTCGCGCGGCATCCCAAGCTCGTGTGGGACTGGTACGCCGAACGCCGCGCTGCACGGACTGCGGCGCGTTCCTGCGTCCCGACGTCGTGTGGTTCGAGGAGGCGTTGCCGGCGGAAGCGCTCGCGCGCGCCGAGGACGAAGCGCGGCGGGCCGACCTGATGATCGTCGCCGGCACCTCCGCCGAGGTCTACCCGGCCGCGGCGCTGCCGCGGAGCGCGAAGGCGGCGGGCGCGGTCGTGGTCGAGGTGAATCCGCGCCTGACTCCGCTCTCCTCGATCGCCGATCACGTCCTGCGCGCGCCGTCCGCCTCGGCGTTGCCGGCACTCGTTTCCGCGGCCTGGCCGGTCGGGGCGGACGGTGGCGGCGCGAAATAGCCGATCGCGAGCACCATCGCGCCGACGCCGAGGAACGCCGCGATGCGCGGCAGGCCGGAGAGCGCGGCGAGGTCGACGACGAAGAGTTTCACGACCACCGCGGCCAGGAGCGCCGCCCCGGTCAGCCAGCGTGCGCGCGACGCCTTGCGCGACGCCCACACCATCAGCACGAGCGCGGTCGCGGTCCATGCGAGCGTGATCGCGGCCTGGACCGGCTTCGACGCCATCAGCGACGACAGCCTCCAGGGCACCCCGCCCCACTGATGGGCGACGCGCAGGATGAAGCCGTTCCCCGCGATGAAGAACGCCGCGCCGAGCGCGTGCTCGCGCGCCGGCGCGGACATGCCGGAGTGGTCGCGGGCCCAGAGCGCCGCGACGACGAGTGCCGCCGCGAACGTCAGGTCGAGCGGGTTCCCGAGCGGCAGCCACGGAAGGGGCGCGGGATTGCCCGGCGAGACGATGTTCGTGCCCACGAACCACACCGCGAGCGCGCATGCGACCACGGTGCCGGCGTCGCGCAGGTACGCGCCGGGGAAGCGCGCGGCCGGCCAACGCGTCGCGAACGGCGCACGAAGCGTCCCGGCGAGCATCGCGATGCCCGGGAGCGCGGCCGCGCACGCGATCCACGCCGTTCCGGACGGCGTCCACCGGCCGGTCCACTCGCTCGCCTCCCACGCGGCCCAGGCGACGAGCGCGACCATGGAGGCCGCGTGAGCAATGGCGAGCCACGACGGGGGCGCCTCGTCGCGCGGATCGCGCAGGTGGAGCGCGACCCAGTGCAGCGCCCAGGCGGCCGGCCACACGAGGAAGCCCGGCCAGGCGAGCGTCGTGCGCGCATCGTGGAACTGCGAGAGGAAGGCGAGCACGATCGCGGGCGCGAGCGCCGCGCCGAACCACGCGAGGCGCGGCCAGTCGATCGCGCGCGCCAGCGCGAGCGCGGCCGCGACGCTCGCGACCACCCAGGCGAGCGCGGCGTTGCCCGGTCCGGGCCCGAGCCAGCCGGGGCGCGCACGGACCACGTCGGTGACGCCGGCGACGAGCCACCAGGCGATGCCCCACGCGACCAGGACGGCGGTGAACGAGCGCTCCCCCGCGTCGAGCACCGCGCGGTGGCGGTCCGCCGACCACCCGCTGGCGAGAGCGGCGACGCCGATCATCGCAGCGCCGAGGAAGGTCGCGTTCGCGAACACCGGCATCGCCCCCTGCGGCCATCCGCCCAGCACGAACGCCGCCGCCGCGCCGGCTTGCAGGACCAGTGCGAACACACGCGCGCGGCGCTGGTCCTGCGCGCAGCCGAGCCAGTACACGCCGGCGGCCTCCAGTGCCCACCACGCGGAGGTCCAGCGCGCGTCGAACGCGAACGGGATCGCGATCGTCGCGAACACGACGGCGAGCGCGAGGAACGACCGGGCGAGCAGCCGGAGTCCCGGCTCCGCCCGCGGGCGCAGCAGCGTGAACAGGACGGCGTAGACCGCCGCATACGCCACCGCGGCCCAGGCGGCTCCGTAGCGCAGGTCGGACACGAGCCCGGCCTGCAGCGCGAACGCCGCGACCGGCACGCCGAACACGATCAGCGCATCGACCGGCTTGCGATCCTCGAGCGGCGCGCGCCGCGCGTAGAGGATCGCCACGCCGAGATAGAACGCGACGTACAGCGCGAGGAACGGCTGCACCACCGCGAAGTGCGCCGGCGTGTAGTAGCGAGAGCCCCAGACGATCCCGAGCACGAAGGTGAACACCGCACCGAGCGCGTTGAGCGCACGCCACGCGCGATGCCAGGCGAGCGCGAAGACGGCCGCGTTCAGCACGGCGAACCACCCGAACAGCGCCGCGGGGGCTCCGGCTTCGCGCGCCACGAGGAACGGGGCGAGGAAGCCGCCGGCGATCGCGAGCGCGGCGAGCGCCTGCGAGTCGGTGCGCCAGGCGAGCGCCACGGTGAGCGCGGCGACCGCCACCAGGGCGAGGAGCGCCGGGACCGGCGGCAGCACGTCGAACACCCGCGATGCGGCGAACGTCGTGAGGTACAGGATGCCCGCGCCCGCGCCTTCGAGCGACAGCGCGTAGCCGGGGCGGCCGGCCGCGAGCTTCGCGCCCAACGCGATCAGCGCGGCTCCGGCGCCCGCGACGAGCGCGAGCGCGACTTCCACCGACAGCGTCAACTGGTCGGCGAACCACGAGAGCAGGAAGGCGACGCCGAAGAACAGGATGACGACGCCGACGCGCGTCATCGTGTTGCCTTCGGTGAACCAGGTCCACGCGCTGCGCCGCGCCGCGACGGGCGTTGCGGCCGGCGTCGCGCACACGCCTTCGACCACCGCGCCCGGCACGGGCGAAGTCGGAGCGGCGCCGTAGGCGGGCCGCGGCGGCGGCGCCGCCATCGAGTCCGCTTCCGCGATCCGGCCGTCGTCCGTGGCGGCGGCGGCGGTGATCGCAATCCCGGCGCCGCGCACTTCCGCTTCCGGGATCTCCGAATTCGCGTCGGCAGGCGGCGCCGGTTCCCGCGGCGCGAGCACGGGGCGCGCGCCGGTGACCGCGGCTTCGATCGCGTCCATCCGGCGCTCGAGACGCGCGAGCCTCTGCATGAGTTCGAGCGGCGCACCCGCCGTGCCGCCGGGAGGCTTGCGCCGGCGGTCGAGCTCGATGCCGACCCCGAGCCCGAGCGCGATGAGCGCGACCGAAGCGAGGAACTCCGGGTCGAGGACCCATGCGATCGCGCATCCTGCCGCGAATCCGATCCACTTGAACATCGCCGTCCTCCGGGTCGCGCCTTCAGCGCTCGTTGCCGCGCAGCGCCGCGATCTCGTCGCGCAACCGCGCGGGCGTGGCCTCCTGCGCGGCGATCGGCGCACCCACGACGAGTCCGATGCGCGCGAACGCGCGGAAGCGCTTCGCCTTCGCGGCCTTCGCGCGCGACCAATAGCTGCCCCACAGCCCGCGCAGCGCCATCGGCACCACCGGCGCGGGACAGCGCTGCAGGATCTCCGAGAGGCCCGGCCGGAACACGCCGATCTCGCCGTCGGGCGTGAGTTGTCCCTCGGGGAAGATGCCGAGCACCTCGCCCCGGGCGAGCACCGCGGCCGCCTCGGCGAATCCCCGCTCCTTCATCGCCGCGTCCTCCTTCGCCGGGGCGATCGGGATCGCGCCCATGTTGCGGAACACGAACGACAGCACCGGGATCGCGAAAATGCGGTGGTCCATGACGAAGCGCACCGGGCGCACGACGCAGCCCGCGACGGCGACGGCGTCGACGTAGCTCACGTGGTTGCACACGACGACGCAGGGTCCCGACTCCGGAATGCGCTCGAGGCCGCGAGCGCGCACCCGGTAGACGAGGTTGATCAGGACCCAGGCGAGGAAGCGCATCAGGAACTCGGGCACCAGCCGGAAGATGAACAGCGCGACCGCCGCGTTCATGAGTCCGGTGACGAGGAACAGGTCGGGGATCGAGAGCCCGGCCTTCAGCAGCGCGATGGCGAGGGCCGCGGCCGCGACGATGAACAGCGCGTTCAGGATGTTGTTCGCCGCGATGATGCGCGACCGATGGGTCGGCGCGCTGCGTTCCTGGATCAGCGCGTACAGCGGCACGATGTAGAACCCGCCGAACACGCCGATCGCGACGAGGTCGAACGCCACGCGCCAGTGCGCGGGCTCACCGAGGAACGCGCCGAATCCGGCGATCGCGCCGGCCGTGAGGCCCCGGCTCGCGAACCACAGGTCGATCGCGAAGAGCGTGAGGCCGATCGAGCCGAAGGGCACGAGGCCGAGTTCGACGCGGTGCCGCGACATCTTCTCGCACAGCAGCGAGCCGGTTCCGATCCCCACCGAGAACAGCGCGAGCAGGACGGTGACGACCGTCTCGTTGCCGCCCAGGTGGTCGCGCGAGTAGCCGGCGAACTGGGCGAGGAACACCGCGCCGTAGAACCAGAACCACGAGATGCCCATCATCGCGAGCCACACGACGCGGTTGCGCGCGGCGAAGCGCAGGTTGCGCCAGGTTTCGGTAAACGGATTCCAGCCGAACGCGAGCGCCGGGTCGACGGCCGGCGTGTCGGGGATCCTCCGGCTCGTCCACCAGCCGGCGACCGCGACCGCCAGCGCCAGCGCACCGGCGAGGAGCGGTCCGTGCGGCTCGACCCCGACGACGAGCCCGCCCGCGATCGTGCCGACGAGGATCGCGACGAAGGTCCCCATCTCGACCATCCCGTTGCCGCCGACCAGTTCCTCCGGCGCGAGCTTCTGCGGAAGGATCGCGTACTTGACCGGCCCGAACAGCGTCGAGTGCACCCCGAGGAGCGCGAGCGCGGCGAACAGCAGCACGAGATCGCGCAGCCAGAAGCCCGCAAGCCCGACCAGCATGATCGCGATCTCGAAGAGCTTGATCGCGCGGATCAGCCGCGACTTCTCGAACTTGTCGGCGAGCTGCCCGCCGGTGGCCGAGAGGAGCATGAACGGTGCGATGAACACGGCGCCCGCGAGATTCACCAGCGTGTTCGGGTCCATCGAGGTCATCGACGCCGCGTGGAACGCCACGAAGATCACCAGCGCGTTCTTGTACACGTTGTCGTTCGCGGCGCCGAGGAACTGGGTCCAGAAGAACGGCGCGAAACGCCGCTGGCGCAGCAGGTCGAACTGGCTGGAGGGGCGCCGGGGCGCGGCGGGCGGGTTGGCGGCGGGCATGTCGGTCCTCGCGGGCGCGGCGGCGTCGAAGGTCTCAGTGGTTCGCGCGGAGATAGTCTTCGACGGCGTCGAGCGCCGAGCGCACCGGCGCCGGGTCGGGCCAGTACCAGACCTCGCGGCCGACCTTCTCGGAGCGCAGCACGCCGGCCTCGCGCAGGACGCGCAGGTGGTGCGCGACGGCGGTGCGCGACAGCGTGGACGCCGCGACGATCTCGGCGATCGACAGCCGCTCGCCGCGCTCGAACATGAGCAGGATGCGCTGGCGGTGCGGATCGCCGAGCGCGGTGAACACGCGGGCGACCGGGGACCAGGCGCGCGGCAGCGCGCGGCGGTAGGTGGAGCGCATCGAGGGGTGCCCCTAAATGCCTACATGACTAGTCATATAGGCACAAGAAGCTACTCCGCGCGGGCGCCACGGTCAAGCCCCGCCGACGGACGGCCCGCGCGGAGGGCGCGTCGGGGCTCCGATACAATCGGCACGAGTCCCACGATGCAGCCCTACCTCGACCTGCTCCGGCACGTGCGCGACCACGGCGCGCGCAAGGCCGACCGCACCGGGACCGGCACGCTGTCGGTGTTCGGCCACCAGATGCGCTTCGACCTCGCGCGCGGTTTTCCGGTCGTCACGACCAAGCGCGTGCACCTGAAGTCGGTGATCGTCGAGCTGTTGTGGTTCCTGCGCGGCGAGTCGAACGTCGGCTACCTGCGCGAACACGGCGTGACGATCTGGGACGAATGGGCCGACGCGAACGGCGAACTCGGCCCGGTGTACGGCGTGCAATGGCGCTCGTGGCCCGCGCCCGACGGCTCGCGCATCGACCAGATCGCAGGGCTCCTCGCCGAACTGAGGCGCAATCCCGATTCGCGGCGGCTCATCGTGTCGGCCTGGAACGTGGCCGAGATTCCGCGGATGGCGCTGCCGCCCTGCCACGCGTTCTTCCAGTTCCACGTGGCGGAGGGCCGCCTGTCATGCCAGCTCTACCAGCGCAGCGCCGACCTCTTCCTCGGCGTGCCGTTCAACATCGCGAGCTACGCGCTGCTGACCCACATGGTCGCGCAACAGTGCGACCTCGCGGTCGGCGACTTCGTCTGGACCGGGGGCGATTGCCACCTGTACCTGAACCACCTCGCCCAGGTCGAGGAGCAGCTCGCGCGGGCCCCTTTTCCGCCGCCGCGGCTCGCGTTCCGCCGCAAGCCCGCTTCGCTCTTCGACTACACGCTCGACGACATCGAGGTCGTCGACTACCGCCACCATCCGGCGATCAAGGCGCCGGTGGCGGTCTGATGGGCGGTGCTCCCCTGATCGACCGGATACGCCAGCGGTCGGCCGCGTAAGTAGGCCTTCACTTCCAGGCCGGGCGCAAAAAGAAGCCCGCCGGGAGGAGTGGGCGGGCAAGGGGGATTCCGATAGAGGAAGCGACGGTGCCCCGCTTCCGGAGGGCGCGGCCTCGCGGCCGCCGAAGAACGGTCAGACGATGCTGCGTGCCGCCAAGACGCGCTCGGCGAGTTCCGCGAGCGCCTCGTCGTCGCCCGCCGTGCTCCGTTCGTCCTGGCGCGCGACGGCATCGTCGTCGGCATCGGCGAACCAGTGGCTCACGAACTCGGGCGAAAACGCATCCATGTCAAACTCCTGCGGCAGTCACCACAGGTCTAGCACGCACCGTGCCAGAACTCGACTGCGTAGACAACATGGCGTCATCTCCGCCCAAATCAACGCGATCGTTCATCTAACCGCACCAACCGCCCGAGCACGCGTCGGCGACCGTCCGGGCGAGTTGTCGCATCGGCACGACATCGCCGCGACGCGGCGATGCAAGCCATTGATTTCATGAGATTCTCCGCGTCGCCTTTTCCCGACAGTCGCGGAGGGGCGGGATGACTACTGCTTCGATTCCTTGAACATCGCCGGTTCGAGGCGGTGCCGCTGCAGCAGTTTGTAGAACTCGGTCCGGTTGCGCTTGGCGAGCTGCGCCGCCTGGGTGACGTTACCGCCGGTGATCTTGAGCAGGCGCACCAGGTAGTCGCGCTCGAAGGTCTTGCGGGCTTCCTCGAAGGGAACGAGCGCGGCGGCGTCCTCCCGGAGCGCGCTCTGGACGAGCGTCGCCGGAATGACGCCGGTAGTGGTCAAGGCGACCGCCTGCTCGAGGAGATTCAGGAGCTGGCGCACGTTGCCGGGCCAGGGCGCCGCCACCAGCGCCTGCATCGCGTCGGGGGCGAGTGTCGGCACGGCCTTCCGGTAACGCTCGGCGAGGCCGCGCAGGAAGTGGGTCGCGAGCAGCGGGATGTCCTCGCGTCTCTCGGCGAGCGGCGGCAGGCGCAGCGACACGACATTGAGGCGGTAGTACAGGTCCTCGCGGAAGAGGCCCGCGGCCCGCTGCGCCGCGAGATCGCGGTGGGTCGCCGAGATCACGCGTACATCGACCGGGATGGCCTGGGTCGAGCCGACCGGACGCACCTCGCCCTGCTGCAGCACGCGCAGGAGCTTCACCTGCAGCGGAAGCGGCATGTCGCCGATCTCGTCCAGCAGGAGCGAGCCGCCGTCGGCCGACTGGAACAGTCCCTTGTGCGCCTGGACGGCTCCGGTGAAGGCGCCGCGCGCGTGCCCGAAGAGTTCGGATTCGAGGAGTTCGCCGGGGATCGCGCCGCAGTTCACCGCGACGAAGGGCCGCGCTCCGCGCCGGCTCGCGCGGTGGATGGCCTGCGCGAGGAGTTCCTTCCCGGTTCCCGACTCGCCGGTGATGAGCACCGCCGCATCGGAATCGGCGACGAGCCGCGCCTGGCGGAGCAGATCCTCCATCGCGGGGCTGCGCGTGATGATGCCGGACCGCCAGTCGTCCTCCGAAGGCGCCGCCGGCCCGTCGCCGGACAGCGAGATGGCGGCTGAAACCTTCTGCAGCAGTTCCTGGCTGTCGAAGGGCTTGGTGAGGAAGCCGAAGACCCCGCGCTGGGTCGCGTCGACCGCATCGGGGATCGTGCCGTGTGCGGTGAGGATGATCACCGGCAACGCGGGGTGCTGGCGCCAGATCGCGTCGAACAGCGCGAGCCCGTCGATGCCGGGCATGCGCATGTCGCTGATCACGAGCGAGGGCCGCGTGACCGCGATGGCGGCGAGCGCGGCTTCCCCGCTCTCCGCGGTCCGCACGCGATAGCCCGCGGAAGTGAGCCGCAGGCTGATGAGCTTCAGGAGGTCGGGATCGTCATCGACCAGGAGCAGATCGCCGTTCTTCATCGTGTCATGTCCCCGCGCGGGGTCCGGGGCCCGAAGGCCCTAGCGCCCGCCGCTGCCGCCTCCGCCCCCGCCGCCGCCGCCTCCTCCACCCCCGCTGCGCACGCGATCGCGCAGCAGGCTGCGCTCCATCGCGCGCAGGGCCTCGAGTTTCTGGACGGCTTCGTTCCCACGGACCTGCTCGTCGCGCACCGAGCGGACCCGAACGCTCACCTGCACGTGCAGGATCGCCGCGATCGCCTTCACCGGCGTGCTGCCGCCGCCGCTCTTCGCGACGTTCTCGAGCAGTTGCAAGGCGCGCTGGTCGTCCTGGGGGTTGCCGTGCGAAAGCGTGTAGAGCACCGCGAGCCTGACTCGGTTGGCGTCGCTCCGGTCGCGGGCCATTGCGTTGGTCACGACGCCGATTTCGCGCTTGACGTCGTCGGGGGCGAGCGCGTTGTAGCGGACGAGGTCGCCGATCAGGGCGAGCGCGGCGAGGTCCTCGGGCGGAATCGGCGCGGGCGCCGGCAGCGTCGTCGGTGGGGCCGCCGCGACGACGTTGCCCGCCGGCACCGTGCCCTGCGGGGTGGCGGCCGGCTCCGGAGCGCGCGTCGCCGCGGCGTCGGGACCGCTGCCGCCCGCCGCCGGAGACGGCGCGGGCAGCAGAGGCGGCGCGATCATCGGCGGCTCGACCGGCTCGAACGGCTCGATCGGTGGGGCGTCCATCGCCGTCGTGTTCTCGACATCGAGCGGCGTGACGTCCTCGTCGTAGAGCGCGATGTCGGACGGCGAAGTCTCCGGCAGCGAGGCACAGGCCGCGAGCAGCGCGGCGGCCGCGACGGCGAGGATGTCGCGGCCGCGCCGGGACCGACCCCATGCGGGCGTCATCGCTCGACTCCCGCGGCAAGGCCATGCCGCGCCGCCGCGCCCGCGCGCACGCCGATGGCGAGCGGCAGCGTGAACCGGAAGCGCGCACCGCGCGCGCCGTCGGTCCGCTCGAGCGCCTCGATGCGCCCGCCGTGCGCGATCGCGTATTCGCGCGCGATCGCGAGCCCGAGCCCGCTGCCCTTCACCCGGCCGTCGGCGGGCGGCGGCCCCTGGAAGAACGACTCGAACACGCGTTCGCGATCCGCGGGCGCCACGCCCGGCCCCCCGTCGACGACCTCGAGCACCGCCCGGCCGTCGCGTGCGCGCAGATCCACGTCGATCGTGCCCGAGCGCGGCGAGTACTTGATCGCGTTCGACACGAGGTTGTCGACGACGGTTCGCAGCCGCTCGGCATCGCCGGTGACCACGGCGGGCTCGAGCCGCGTCTCGAACGCGATCATCCGGGCGAGCGCCGCGAGTTTCTGTTCGCGCAGCACGCGGCGGACGATGTCGGGCAGCTCGACCGGCCCGACCGTCGCGGGCTCGACCTCGCGCGTCTGGTGCCACTTGAGCAGATCCTCGATCAGCTTCTGCAGCGACAGCGTGTTCTCGCGCACGATGCGCACGATGTCCTGCTGTTCTCGCGTGAGCTTGCCGCCGACCTCGTCGCGCAGGAGTTCGGCGCCCTCGCGCACCGCGGTGAGCGGCGTCTTGAGTTCGTGCGACACGTGACGCAGGAAGCGCGTCTGCTGCTCCTCGAGTTCGCGCAGGCGCGTGCGCAGCCATTCGAGGCGCTGGCCGACGTAGCGGAGGTCCTGCGGGCCGTTGACGACGATCGCGTGCGTGAAGTCGGCCGTGCCCATCTGGCGGATCGCGAGGTCGAGCTGGCGGATCGGTCGCGCGATCAGCACGGCGAACAGGATCGCGAGGCCGAGCGCGATGGCGGCGGTCGCGAGCGCGAGCCACAGCCAGGTCTCGCGCGCGTCCGTCGCCGTCTCCTGCAGCCGCTCGATCGCTCGCTGCGTGAGCTGAGCCGACGCGCCCAGCATCGACTGGGCGCCCTCGACCAGCGACGCGAACCCCTCCGCGAGTTCGGTCGCGCCCTCGCTGCCGGTCCTCGGCGCGGAGAGCCGCGCGGCGAGCCGCGCCTCGTCCTCGAGGAGCCGCTCGAGCGTCCTGCGCTCGGTCTCCTCGAGCGGCAGCGTCGCGAGCTGCGCGCCGGTCGCGCGAAAGTCCTGCCGCACCTTCGCGTAGTCCTCGAGCAGCGCCGGATCTTCGAGGATGATCTGCTGGCGCACGATCCGCTCGAGCGTCGTCGCCTGCTCGAAGAACAGCCGGCTCGTGCGCGCGGCCTGCGCCGCCTGCAGCACTTCCTCCCGACTCTGCGACGCGAGCCGGTCGACCGAAAGCAGCAGCTCGGCGAGCGCGTAGAGCAGCGGCAAGCTCACCAGCAGGAACGACAGCAGGATGAACTTGAGGAAGGATCGCGGGTAATACACGGCGGACGCCGGCTGCTATGATCCGCGCGATTATGACACCGCCCCCCGCTGGGGCAGCATCGCAGTGTCGAAGCCACCCGAGGCGAGCGAGGGCGCAGGGCCGGGCGGGTCGCGCGTGCGCGACTTCGCGATCGTCGCGGCCGTCGCGTCCAACGGCGTCATCGGGGCGTCGGGCGCCCTCCCCTGGCGGCTCAAACACGACCTGCGCCATTTTCGCGAGCTGACGCTGGGCCACGCGGTCGTCATGGGCCGGCGTACCTGGGAGTCGCTCGCCGGTCCGCTCGCCGGACGGGAAAACATCGTGGTCACCGCGCGCGCCGGCTACGTCGCGACCGGCGCGAGGATCGCGCACGACCTCGACCACGCGCTCGCGCTCGTCACGATGCCGCCGCCCGTGTTCTGCATCGGGGGCGGCGAACTCTACCGCGAGGCCCTCGCTCGCGCGGCCACGATGCATCTCACCGAGATCGCCCGCGCCTACGAGGGCGACGTCCGGTTTCCGGCATACGAGCGCGGCGACTGGCTCGAGGTCGCGCGCGAGGCGCATCGCGGCGACGACGGTCCCGACTACGCGTTCGTCACCTACGAGCGCGCGCGTCCGGCGGGCGGCTGAACCGGCCCTCCAGGCGGCACCGGTGCCAAATGCGCGATAATCGCGCCGCGACGCGCTGCCAGCAGCAGCGGACGACGCCGGGGTGGCGGAACGGCAGACGCAGCGGACTCAAAATCCGCCGGTAGCAATACCGTGAGGGTTCGAGTCCCTCTCCCGGCACCAGGCGCGTGCGCGCGCCGATGGCCGACCGCAAGCCCACGCTCGACGACTTCGATTACGCGCTGCCCGAGGAATTGATCGCGCAGGTGCCGTCGGCCGAGCGCACGGGCAGCCGGCTGCTCCACGTCGACGGCGAGCGGCTCGCCGACCTCGCGTTCGTCGACCTGGAGTCGCTCGTCGAGGCGGGCGACGTCGTCGTCATGAACGACACGCGCGTGATCCGGGCCCGGCTCCACGGCACGAAGCCCACCGGCGGCCGGGTCGAACTCCTGATCGAGCGCCTCACCGGCGAGGCGGACGCGGTGGCGCAGGTTCGGGCGAGCCATCCGCCGAAGTCCGGAAGCGAGATCCTGCTCGCCTCCGGCGCCCGCGCCGAGGTACTCGAGCGTGACGGCGGTTTCGTCCGCCTGAGATTCGACGGCACCGGACCGCTCGACGCCTGGCTCGAACGGCACGGCGCGATGCCGCTGCCCCCGTACATCGCACGCCCGCCCTCGCCCGAGGACGCCGAGCGCTACCAGACCGTCTACGCCCGCCATCCCGGTGCGGCCGCCGCGCCGACCGCCGGCCTGCACTTCGACCGTCCGATGCTCGCTCGCCTCGCCTCGCGCGGCGTGTCGCTCGCGCGCGTCACGCTGCACGTCGGCGCTGGCACGTTCCTGCCGGTGCGCAGCCGCGACCTCGACCGCCACCGGATGCACGCCGAGCGGTACGAGGTTTCGAAGGCCACGGTGCGCGAGATTGCCATCGCGCGGGCGCGCGGAAACCGCGTGCTCGCGATCGGCACGACGACCGCGCGCGCGCTCGAAGCCGCGTCCGAGGGCGGCAGCCTCGCGGCCGGCGCGGGCGAAACGGATCTCTTCATTCGTCCCGGCTACCGCTTCCGCAGCGTCGACCGGCTCCTCACCAATTTCCACCTGCCGCGCTCGACGCTGCTGATGCTCGTCAGCGCGTTCGCGGGGCGCGAAACCATCGCGCGCGCCTATGCCCACGCCGTCGCCCGGCGCTACCGCTTCTTCAGCTATGGCGACGCGATGCTGCTCGAAAAGGCCTCCGATCCGGCCGGTTGACGGGGATTTCCGTCGCCGTTTGGCGACATTTCTGGTCTTCCGGCGAAGTTTTCGCCACTTTTCGTCGGTTTTCTCGATCCGGATGCCGGTTCCGCCTTGGCAAGCGCTCCAGAGTCCCGCTAAGCTTGGACAACGCAATTGCATGGTGGGCGGGCGCCGGCCGGATGTCGGACCGCGCGATCGCCTGCTCCAGTCCATTGAAGATCGCCTCCCGGTGGCTCGGTGCCACCCCGTCCGGCGTTTCGGCCGGCGAAGGTCCGACGCTGCGCGCGTCGCGTGCGGCCCGCGCATGCCTCGCGGCGCTCGCGGTCGCCGGCATGCTCGTGACCGGGTCCGCGTCCGCGAAGTCCAGCGGCGAGCGCGGCGAACCCGCGCCGGCGGTCAAGGTCGTGAACGACGCCCTCACCTATTCGAACTTCGCCGGCGAATGCTCGCAGACGGCGTTCGTCGTGAACGCCACCGGCAACCTGGCGGTGGTCGGCGGGCCGGTCTCCGGCCCGGGGTCGACCACGCTCGACGGCCTGCCCTACGACACCTACGAACTCGACCTCAAGACCGGTCCGGCGACCTTCGTCACCAAGTTCGACCGGGTGTTCCCGGCACCGCTTCCGTCAGCGACCTACGAGATGGTGTTCACGACCCGCGTGATGCTGGGGGGCGTCCAGCAGGGAGTGTCGATCACCACGATCCGGTGCACCAACGGCGTCGTGTCGGCCAGGAACCGCGCGATCCCGTCGACGCCGATGCTGGTTCCGGTGGGCGGGCCGCTGATGTGGCTCGCGCTGAGCCTGCTCCTCGCGGCGTCGGCGCTGACGCTCGTCCCGGTTCGCCGTCGCTAGACGGCAAGACGTGACGATGGCGTTCACCGTCCTCGCGACGGACGGCGCGGCGCGCCGCGCGCGCCTTGCGCTCGCCCACGGCGTCGTCGAGACGCCGGTGTTCATGCCGGTCGGCACCTACGGCACGGTCAAGGCGATGTCGCCCGACGAACTCGCCGCCGCCGGGGCGTCGATCGTGCTCGGCAACACCTTCCACCTGTGGCTGCGCCCCGGCACCGAGGTGATCGACGCGCACGGCGGCCTCCACCGCTTCATGAACTGGCCGCACCCGATCCTCACCGATTCGGGCGGGTTCCAGGTGTTCAGCCTGGGGGCATTGCGCAAGATCTCCGAGGAGGGGGTCGCCTTCGCCTCGCCGGTGAACGGGGACCGCCTGTTCCTCACCCCCGAGACGTCGATGGCGATCCAGCGCTCGCTCGACTCCGACATCGTCATGGCGTTCGACGAATGCACGCCGTACCCGGCGTCGCGGGACGAGGCGGCGCAGTCGATGGGACTGTCGATGCGCTGGGCCCGACGCTCGCGCGCCGCGCACGAGGGCAACGCGAACCGGCTGTTCGGGATCGTTCAGGGCGGCATGTACGAGGACCTGCGGGACGAGTCGATCGCCGAACTCGCGTCGATCGGCTTCGACGGCTACGCGATCGGCGGCCTTTCGGTGGGCGAACCCAAACCCGAGATGCTGCGCATGCTCGCGCACACGGCGCCGCGGCTTCCCGCGGACCGGCCGCGCTACCTGATGGGCGTCGGGACCCCCGAGGACATCGTCGCGGGCGTCGCCGCCGGCATCGACATGTTCGACTGCGTGATGCCCACGCGCAACGCCCGCAACGGCTGGCTCTTCACGCGCCACGGCGACGTCAAGATCCGCAACGCCCGCCACCGGAGCGACACCGGCCCGGTCGATCCGACCTGCGCCTGTCCGACCTGCCGCGGCTACTCGCGCGCCTACCTCCACCACCTGCAACGCGTCGGCGAGATCCTGGGCGCCCGGCTCGCGACGATCCACAACCTCCACTACTACCTGACGCTCGCCGCGGAGATGCGCGCGGCGATCGCGGCGGGCCGCTTCGCGGCCTGGGCCGCCGGCTTCCACGCCGACCGGACACGGAACGGCGCTCCCGGCGGCGAGGTCGAATAGCAGGAGCGCCGGGCACGCCCGGAAGGAGGTCGGGTGCGTGGTAGACTTTCGGGTTCGCCCGACCCGACCGTCCGATTCGTCGTCCGGCCGCGTGTCCCCGCCCGGGGACGATCGGCCGGGGTTCGAGACCCCGATCGGGTTCGCGCCCCACTTCCGGAGCCTTTAACGTGCTGATCTCCCCCGCGTACGCCCAAGCCGCCGCTTCCGGCGGCACCGAGAGCCTGCTCGCCACGATGCTGCCGATGGTCGCGATCTTCGCGATCTTCTATTTTCTGATGATCCGGCCGCAGCAGAAGAAGCAGAAGGAACACCGGGCGATGATCGATGCGCTCGAGAAGGGCAACGAGGTGGTCACGGCGGGCGGCGTCGTCGGGCGCGTGTCGAAGGTCGAGGACCAGTACGTGACCCTCGAGATCGCGCAGGGCGTCGAGATCCGCGTGCAGCGCCACGCGGTCTCGCAGCTGCTCCCGAAGGGCACCCTCAAGTCCTTGTAGGAGAAACGCGCCGCGGCCGTCCTGCACCCGGAAACCAGCCGACATGAACCGCTATCCGCTCTGGAAATTCGTCGTGATCGGCATCGCCGTCACGATCGGCTTCCTCTACACGCTCCCGAACTTCTTCCCCAACGCGCCGGCGGTCCAGGTCTCCACCTCGCAGGCCGGCGTGAAGCTCGACAGCGCGCTCCTGGCGTCGGTCGAGAAGACGCTCGAGGCGGCGTCGATCCCGTTCACCGGCGCGGTCCTCGACGCGACCGGGGTCAAGGTCCGCTTCGACGACACGGACACGCAACTGAAGGCGCGCGACGCGATCGCCGCGAAGCTCGGCGACGGCTACATCGTCGCGCTCAACCTGCTGTCGACCTCCCCGCGCTGGCTCGCTTCGATCGGCGCGCTGCCGATGTTCCTCGGCCTCGACCTGCGCGGCGGCGTGCACTTCCTGCTGCAGGTCGACATGAAGGCCGCGATGGAGAAGGCCGGCGACCGCTACGCCGCCGACCTCCGCAGCCTGATGCGCAACGAGAAGATCCAGTATTCGGGCGTCGCGCGCGACGGCAGCGGCGTGTTGCTCCGCTTCCGCGACGAGGCCGAGCGCAACAAGGCGCTGCTCGCGATCGACCGGAGCTATCCCGACCTCGTGGCGCGCGCGCAGGACGGCGTCCCGGGCGAGTACCGCATCGCCGCCACGCTGCGCCCGGAGGCGCAGAAGCGGCTGCAGGACGGCGCGATCCAGCAGAACGTCCAGATCCTGCGCAACCGGGTGAACGAACTCGGCGTGGCCGAACCGATCATCCAGCAGCAGGGCGCCGAGCGTGTCGTCGTGCAACTGCCCGGCGTGCAGGACACCGCGCACGCCAAGGACATCCTCGGGCGCACAGCGACGCTCGAGGTCCGGATGGTCAACGAGGATCCGGGCGCGTTCGAGCAGGCGATGTCCGGCAACATCCCGTTCGGCAACGACCTCCTCACCGAGCGTCGCGGCGGGAAGGTGCTGGTCAAACGACAGGTCGTGCTCACCGGCGACCGGATCAACGACGCCCAGCCCGGCTTCGACCAGCAGACGAACGAACCCGCCGTCCACGTGAACCTCGACGGCACCGGGGCGCGGATCTTCAAGGAGATCACGCGCGAGAACGTCGGCAAGCGCATGGCCATCGTCCTGGTCGAGAAGAACCGCGCCGAACTCATCACCGCGCCGGTGATCCGCACCGAGATCGGCGGCGGCCGGGTGCAGATCTCGGGCGCGATGACCACGCGCGAGGCGAACGACATCGCGCTGCTGATGCGCGCGGGCGCGCTGGCGGCGCCGATGGAGATCGTCGAGGAGCGCACCGTCGGCCCGTCGCTCGGCAAGGAGAACATCGACAAGGGCTTTCACTCGGTCCTGTGGGGCTTCCTGGTCCTGTCGACGTTCATCTGCGCCTACTACATGCTGATGGGCGTGATCTCGACGATCTGCCTGACGATCAACCTGCTGCTGCTGGTCTCGATCCTGTCGATGCTTCAGGCCACGCTGACCCTGCCCGGCATCGCCGCGATCGCGCTGACGCTCGGCATGGCGATCGACGCGAACGTGCTCGTCAACGAGCGCATCCGCGAGGAGCTGCGCTGGGGCGCGACGCCGCACGCCGCCATCCAGGCGGGCTACGAGCGCGCCTGGGGCACCATCCTCGACTCGAACATCACGACGCTGATCGCCGGCATCGCGCTGTTCCTGTTCGGCACCGGGCCGGTCAAGGGCTTCGCCGTCGTCCACTGCATCGGCATCCTGACGTCGATGTTCTCGGCGGTGTTCGTCTCGCGCGGCATCGTCGCGCTGGTCTACGGCGGTCGCCGCAAGCTCGACCGCATCTCGATCGGCCAGATCTGGCGGCCGGGTCCGCCCGCCGCCACGCCCGCGAAGGGCTGACGCGCGCGCCGACGAACGCACGAACACGGAACCCGCACCATGGAATTCTTCCGCTTCAAGCGCGACATCCCGTTCATGCGGCACGCGCTGGTGTTCAACGTGATCTCGGTCGTCACGTTCCTCGCCGCCGTGTTCTTCCTCGCGCATCGCGGTCTCAACTTCGGCGTCGACTTCCGCGGCGGCACCGTGATCGAGGTCGAGTACGCGCACGCGGTCGACTTCAACCGCGTGCGCGCCGTGATCGACAAGCTCGACGTGGGCGAGTACTCGGCCCAGGCGTTCGGATCGGCGAACACCGCGCTCGTGCGCCTGCCGCTCAAGCCGGGCGTCTCCTCCGCGCAGCTCTCCGAGCGGGTGATGGCCGCGCTCAAGGCGGACGACCCGACGGCGACGCAGGTGCGCGTCGAGTTCGTCGGGCCGCAGGTCGGCAAGGAGCTCTACGAGAACGGCGCGCTCGCCCTGCTGCTCGTCGTGATCGGGATCGTCGGCTACCTGGCGATGCGCTTCGAGTGGCGCTTCGCGGTCGCGGCGATCGTCGCGAACCTGCACGACGTCATCATCATCATGGGCTTCTTCGCCTTCTTCCAGTGGGAGTTCTCGCTCCCGGTGCTGGCGGCGCTGCTCGCGGTGCTGGGCTACTCGGTCAACGAGTCGGTCGTCGTCGCCGACCGGATCCGGGAGAATTTCCGCAAGATGCGCAAGGCGACGGTCACGCACGTGATCGACAACGCGATCACGAGCACGATGTCGCGCACCGTCATCACGCACGGCAGCACGCAGATCATGGTGACCTCGATGCTGATCTTCGGCGGCGAGACGCTGCACTACTTCGCGCTGGCGCTCACGATCGGCATCCTGTTCGGCATCTACTCGTCGGTGCTGGTGATGGCCCCGCTCGTCATGTGGATGGGCGTGTCGCGCGAGGACCTGGTCCGTCCGGAGAAGCGCGAGGGCGCCGCCGGCGACAAGATCCTCCCGTAGCCGGTGCTGACCACCCTCTTCTATTCGCTCCTCTCGCTCGACCAGACGCTCGCGCAGTTCGCCTCCGTCTACGGGCCCTGGCTCTACGCGCTGCTGTTCGTCGTCATCTTCGCGGAGACCGGGCTCGTCGTCTTCCCGTTCCTGCCCGGCGACTCGCTGCTGTTCATCGCCGGTACGGTCGTCGCGGTCGCGGGCCTCAACGTCCACCTGCTCGTGCTCGCGCTCGCGGCGGCCGCGATCCTCGGCGACTCGGTCAACTACGCGATCGGACGCACGATCGGACCGAAGGTCTACCGCCGGCCCGATTCGCGCTGGATCCGCCAGGCGCACCTCAAGCGCACGCAGGACTTCTACGACCGCTACGGCGGCGTGACCATCGTCATCGGGCGCTTCGTGCCGATCGTGCGGACCTTCGCGCCGTTCCTCGCGGGCGTCGCGCAGATGTCCTACCCGCGCTTCCTGTCGTACAACATCGCCGGCGGCGTGCTGTGGATCGCCTCGCTCGTCTACGCGGGCTACCTGTTCGGCAACATTCCCTGGGTCAGGGACAACCTGACGTTCATCGTGATCGGCATCGTCGTCGTGTCGCTGATGCCGGTGGCCGCGACCTTCCTCAGGGAACGCCGCGCGCGCGCCGGCCTCGGGTCCGGCGAGTCGGGCTAGACGTCGCGCGCGAGCTTCGCGGCGATCCCGGTGTAGGTGGCCGGCGTCAGCGCCTTGAGCCGCGCCTTCGCATCGGCGGGCAGCGCGAGGCCGTCGATGAACGCGTGCAGCGTTTCGCGCGACATGCCGCGCTGTCCGCGCGTGAGCGCCTTCAACTGCTCGTAGGGTTCGGGGAGTCCGTAGCGCCGCATCACCGTCTGGATCGGCTCCGCCAGCACCTCCCAGTTCGCGTCGAGGTCCGCGTCGAGCCGCGCGCCGTCCACCTCGAGCTTCGCGAGGCCGCGGCGGAGCGCGTTCCAGCCGATCAGCGCGTGGCCGATCGCCACGCCCATGTTGCGGAGCACCGTCGAGTCGGTCAGGTCGCGCTGCCAGCGCGAGACCGGGAGCTTGTCGGCGAAGTGGCGCGCGAGCGCGTTCGCGATGCCGAGGTTGCCTTCCGAGTTCTCGAAGTCGATCGGATTGACCTTGTGCGGCATCGTCGAGCTGCCGACTTCGCCCGCCTTCGTGCGCTGCCGGAAGTAGCCGAGCGACACGTAGCCCCACAGGTCGCGGTCCAGGTCGATCGCGATCGTGCCGATGCGCGCGAGCGCGTCGAAGTACTCGGCGACGCAGTCGTGCGGCTCGATCTGCGTCGTGTACCGGTTGAACGCGAGGCCCAGCGACGCGACGACGCGCGCGGCGAGCTTCTCCCAGTCGACCTCCGGGTACGCGGCGACGTGCGCGTTGTAACTGCCCGTCGCGCCGTTCATCTTGCCCAGCAGCTCGACGCGCTCGAACGCGGCGCCCGCGCGCTCGAAGCGGGCGAGCGGATTGGCGATCTCCTTGCCGAGCGTCGTCGGCGTCGCCGGCTGGCCGTGGGTGCGGGCGAGCATCGCGCGGCCGGCCTGCGCGTGCGCCATGACGCGCAGGTCGGAGGTGAGCGCGGCGAGCGCGGGCAGCAGGATGTCGCGGCGCGCCTCGGCGAGCGCGAGCGCGTGCGCGAGGTTGTTGATGTCCTCGGAGGTGCACGCGAAGTGGACGAACTCCAGCACCTTCGCGACGCCGGGCACCTGTCCCAGACGCTCCTTCAGCCAGTACTCGACCGCCTTGACGTCGTGGTTGGTCGTCGCCTCGATCGCCTTGACCCGCGCGGCGTCGGCGGTGGAGAACGAGGCGAGCGCCTGCGCGATCGCGCGCCTCGACGCCTCGTCGAAGGCCGGCACCTCGGCGATCGCGGCTTCCGACGCGAGCGCGTCGAGCCAGGCGAGCTCGACGCGGATCCGGTTGCGGATCAGCCCGAACTCGGAGAAGTGCGCGCGCAGCGCCTCGACCTGCGCCGCGTAGCGCCCGTCGAGCGGCGAGAGCGCGACGAGCGCGTCGTGGTCGGACATCGCGCGGCGGCCGGCTCCGGGGTTCCGGCGCGCGTCAGGCCGACTGCTTCAGCTGGTCGAGGATCGCCGGATTCTCGAGCGTCGACACGTCCTGCGTGATCGCCTCGCCCTTCGCGATCGAACGCAGGAGCCGGCGCATGATCTTGCCGGACCGGGTCTTCGGCAGGTTGTCGCCGAAGCGGATGTCCTTGGGCTTCGCGATCGGTCCGATCTCCTTGCCGACCCAGTCGCGCAGCTCCTTCGCGAGCTTCTGGGCCTCGTCGCCGGTGGGCCGCGGGCGCTTCAGCACCACGAACGCACACACCGCCTCGCCGGTCATGTCGTCCGGGCGGCCGACGACCGCGGCCTCCGCCACGATCGGATTCGCCACCAGCGCCGACTCCACTTCCATCGTGCCGAGCCGGTGCCCCGACACGTTGAGCACGTCGTCGATGCGGCCCATGATCGTGAAGTACCCGTGCTCGGGGTCGCGCACCGACCCGTCGCCCGCGAGGTAGAGCCGCCCGCCGAGCTCGTCGGGGAAATAGCTCTTGCGGTAGCGGTCCGGGTCGCCCCAGATCGTGCGGATCATCGCGGGCCACGGCTTCTTCACCACCAGCATGCCGCCCTGCCCGTTCGGAACGTCGTGGCCGGTCTCGTCGACGATCGCGGCCATGATGCCGGGGAGCGGCAGCGTGCACGACCCGGGGCGCAGCGCGGTGACGCCGGGCAGCGGCGTGATCATGTGGCCGCCGGTCTCGGTCTGCCACCAGGTGTCGACGATCGGGCACTTCTCGCGGCCGACGTTGCGGTAGTACCACATCCACGCCTCGGGATTGATCGGCTCGCCGACCGAGCCCAGGAGGCGCAGCGACGAGAGGTCGTAGCGCGACGGATGCACCGCGGCGTCCGAATCGGCGAGCTTGATGAGCGAGCGGATCGCGGTCGGCGCGGTGTAGAAGACGGTGACCTTGTGCCGCGCGATGATCTCCCAGAAGCGGCCCGCGTTCGGCCAGGTCGGCACGCCTTCGAACACCACCTCGGTGCCGCCGACGGCGGTCGGGCCGTAGGTGATGTACGAGTGGCCGGTCACCCAGCCGATGTCGGCGGTGCACCAGAAGACGTCGTTCGGCTTGAGATCGAACACCCACTTCATCGTGAGCGCGCACCACAGCAGGTAGCCGGCGGTCGAGTGCTGCACGCCCTTCGGTTTGCCGGTCGAGCCCGACGTGTAGAGGACGAACAGCGGGTGTTCGGCGCCGACCCAGGTCGGCGGGCAGGCGTCCGCCTGCTTCGCGACGAGATCGTGCATCCACACGTCGCGCCCGGCCTTCATCGTCACCGCGTTGCCGGTGCGCCGGTAGACCACGACGCTCTTCACGTGCTCGCAGCCGCCCAGTCCGATCGCCTCGTCGACGATCGCCTTGATCGGCAGCGCCTTGCCGCCGCGCATCTGCTCGTCCGCCGTGATCACGTACTTCGCACCGGCGTCGATGATCCGTTCCTGCAGCGACTTCGCCGAGAAGCCGCCGAACACCACCGAGTGCGTCGCGCCGATGCGCGCGCAGGCCTGCATCGCGACCACGCCCTCGACCGACATCGGGACATAGATGATCACCCGATCGCCCTTCTGCACGCCGAGAGACTTGAGCCCGTTGGCGAGGCGGCAGGTGCGCGCGAGGAGGTCACGGTAGGTCACTTTCGTGACCTTGCCGTCGTCGCTCTCGAAGACGATGGCGACCCGGTCGCCCCGGCCCGCCTCGACGTTGCGGTCGAGGCAGTTGTACGACGCGTTCAATTCGCCGTCGGCGAACCAGCGGTAGAACGGCGGGTTCGACTGGTCGAGGACCTGCGTGAACGGCTTGTGCCAGGCGAGATTCTCGCGCGCGAGCCGCGCCCAGAAGCCCTCGTAGTCGCGCGCCGCCTCGGCGTTGAGCGCGGCGAAGTCGGCCGGCTTGACGTTCGCCTGCGCGACGAACGCCGCCGACGGGGCGAAATGGCGATTCTCCTGAAGCACCGATTGGATGTTCGTGGACATGCTGGCCGGCTCCTCGTCGTGACGCGGGACACCGCTGGCCTCGGCCGCGGTGCTTCCTCATCGGGGGACGACCAGTCTACCGAAGGCATGCGCGCAGGCGCAATGCGCAGGTCTTGACGCGCGACAAGGCGGCGCGGCCGGTCCGGTCGGCGACCCTCGATCCGGGACCGTCGGCGCCCGGGCGGCCCGCGCGACGCCGATGCTAGACTTGCCGGTCCGCCTTCCGTGTCCTCCCCATGCCCCGGTCCCTCCATGCTCCTCCTCCGGGGGCAGCGCGCACGATGCACCCGTTGCCCCGGATCATCTTCCTGTCCCGCTGGCTCCAGTTGCCGCTCTACCTGGGCCTCATCCTCGCGCAGTGCGTCTACGTCTGGCAGTTCTGGGTCGAACTCGTCCACCTGCTGCAGGCGTCGTTCGGCGACGCGGACGCCCTCGAGGCCATCCGCAGGTCCGTGGCGGTGCCCGGCGCGGCCGGGAGCACCGAGCAGTCGCGCGAGACGCTCACGATGCTGCTCGTGCTCGGCTTGATCGACGTGGTGATGATCTCGAACCTCCTCATCATGGTGATCATCGGCGGCTACGAGACCTTCGTCTCGCGCATGCGGCTCGAGGGCCATCCGGACCAGCCGGAGTGGCTCTCGCACGTCAACGCGAGCGTGCTCAAGGTGAAGCTCGCCACCGCGATCATCGGCATCTCGTCGATCCACCTGCTGCGCACGTTCATCAACGCATCCGCGTACGACGAGAAGACGCTGCTGTGGCAGACCGCGATCCACATCACCTTCCTGCTGTCGGCGATGGCGATCGCCGTCACCGACCGGCTGATGCCGCAGCCGAAGGCGCACGCGGCGCGCCACGCGGGCGCCGCGGCCGACGCACACTGACCTCGGAGGCCGGCCATGCGCGCGATTCGACAGGACGACCTGATCACGAGCGTCGCCGACGCCCTTCAGTACATCTCGTACTACCACCCGGTCGACTACATCGAGGCGCTCGGCGAGGCCTGGGCCGCCGAGGCGTCGCCGGCCGCGAAGGACGCGATCGCGCAGATCCTCACCAATTCGCGCATGTGCGCCGAGGGTCACCGGCCGATCTGCCAGGACACCGGCATCGTCGTCGCGTTCGTGAAGGTCGGCATGGACGTGCGCTTCGAGGGCGCGACGATGTCGGTCACCGAGATGGTCAACGAAGGCGTGCGCCGCGCCTACAACCATCCGGACAACCGGCTGCGCGCCTCCGTGCTCGTCGACCCCGCGGGCCGGCGCACGAACACGAAGGACAACGCGCCGGCGGTCGTGCACTTCGACCTGGTGCCCGGCGACACGATCGACGTCCGCATCTCGGCGAAAGGCGGCGGCAGCGAGAACAAGTCGAAGCTCGCGATGCTGAACCCGTCCGACTCGATCGTCGACTGGGTGCTGAAGACGGTGCCGACGATGGGCGCCGGCTGGTGCCCGCCGGGCATGCTGGGGATCGGCATCGGCGGAACCGCCGAGAAGGCGATGGTGCTCGCGAAGGAAGCGCTGATGGAGCGAATCGACATCCACGAGCTTCGCGCGCGCGGGCCGAAGAACCGCCTGGAGGAGTTGCGGCTCGAACTGATGGACAAGGTCAACGCGCTCGGCATCGGCGCGCAGGGACTCGGCGGCCTTTCGACCGTGCTCGACGTGAAGATCCTCGACTACCCGACGCACGCGGCGAGCCTGCCGGTGGCGATGATCCCGAACTGCGCGGCCACGCGGCACGCGCACTTCACGCTCGACGGCGGCGGGCCGGCGAGGCTCGACCCGCCGGACCTGTCGCGCTGGCCGAAGGTCGAGTGGACGCCCGCGCCCGAGTCGCGGCGCGTCGACCTCGACACGCTGACCCCCGCCCAAGTCGCATCGTGGAAGCCGGGCGAGCGCCTGCTGCTGAACGGCCGGATGCTCACCGGCCGCGACGCCGCGCACAAGCGCATCGTCGACATGCTGGCGAAGGGCGAGACGCTCCCGGTCGACTTCACCCGCCGGGTCATCTACTACGTCGGCCCGGTCGACCCGGTGCGCGACGAGGTCGTCGGACCGGCCGGCCCCACGACGTCGACGCGCATGGACAAGTTCACCGAGACGATGCTCGCGCAGACCGGGCTCGTCGCGATGGTGGGGAAAGCCGAGCGCGGTCCGGTCGCGATCGAGGCGATCCGCAAGCACCGCGCGGCGTACCTGATGGCGGTCGGAGGCGCGGCGTACCTCGTCGCGAAAGCGATCCGCGGCGCGCGGGTGCTCGCGTTCCCGGACCTCGGGATGGAGGCGATCTACGAGTTCGACGTCCGCGACATGCCGGTGACGGTGGCGGTCGACGCGAACGGCACTTCGGTGCACGAGACCGGCCCGCGCGAGTGGCAGGCGCGGATCGGCAGGATTCCGGTCGCCTCCGCCTGATCGGCGGAGTCGGAGCGGCCGTGGCACGCGGGTTGCTCCGGGTTGACGATTCGGCCGGTGCGCCGAAGCCCGGGCGTTCGTCCGGCGTTTCGTCGTCCGGCTCAACCGCAGCGTGACATGACCTCCCTGCCCGCGCCCGCACCCCGTCGCCCTGCGCGAGGCCGCGCGCGATGAGCGGGACGGGAGCGCCGCCCGAACGCGAAGGCCGGCGCTCGCGGCTCCTGCGCCGCCTGCGCCGTCACAGTCCGCCGCTCGCCGCGGACACCGTCGCGCCCATCGTCCTGCCGCCGGTCCGTGTCGGGCTCCTCACCAAGTTCCAGTTCCTGACCGCGAGCCTCGTGTTCCTGACCGCGGTCGCGATCACCGGCTACACGTTCTGGCGCGAGTGGGCCGGAGGAGAGATCGAGCTTCGCGCCCGGGCCACCACGCTCGCGACGATGCTCGCGGAGATCGCCGCCGAACCGCTCGCCACCGGCGATCGCGCGTCGATCGAGCAGGTGCTGAGGACGCTCGAACCGGGTACGATCCTCGGCTACGTCATCGTCATCGACACGAAGGGCCGTCGGGTCGCGGAGCGGCGCTACGGGGACTCCGCCTCGGCCGAACCGCTGCCGCCGCCTGCGCCCGGCTCGAACCAGGCTCCGGTATCGCTGCGCCGGACCCTCGGGTCGTCGACGTACGTGGAGACGGTGGCGCCGATCCGCGTCGGCTCCTCGCTGGCCGCGCGGGCCTCGCTCCGCGCGGGCGAGGTGATCGGCCGGGTCCAGGTGGGGCTCTCGCTGCAGACGCAGGCCGCGCGGTTTCGCACCTATGCCGCCGGCGTGCTGACCGTCGTCGCGATCGTGCTCGTGCTGGCGATGCTGATGGCGCTCGTCGTGTCGCACCGGCTGGTCGCGCCGATGCGGCGGCTGATGCGCGCGGCGCGCTCGGTCGCCGGCGGCCGCCTCGACGTGCACGTGCCGACCCGCTCGCGCGACGAACTGGGCCTTCTGACCCACACGTTCAACCACATGACCAAGCGGCTCGCCGAGTCGCAGGCCGAGGTCGTGAGCTACCAGCGCACGCTCGAGGACAAGGTGGCGCAGCGCACGCGCGAGCTCGAGATCGCCACCGCGCACGCCTACAAGCTCGCGCAGCACGACATCCTGACCGGACTGCCGAACCGCTCGCTCTTGAACCAGCGGCTGCGCCAGATCATCGCCACCGCGCAGCGCGACGGCACGCAGGTCGCCTGCCTGTTCCTCGACTTCGACCATTTCAAGCGCATCAACGACACGCTCGGACACGACGCGGGAGACCAGTTGCTGCAGTCGATCGCGCAGCGGCTCGGCGGCGCGGTGCGCGAGTCGGACACGGTCGCGCGCCTGGGCGGCGACGAATTCGTGCTGGTGCTGCCGGGCCTCGACCCGGCGCACGCGACCTTCGAGGTGATGAGCGTCGTCCATCGCGTGCGCGAATCGTTCCTCGCGCCGTTCAAGGTGGCCGACCAGTCGCCGACGCTCACCTGCTCGGTCGGCGTGTCGATCTTCCCGCTCGATGCCCAGGATCCGGCGACGCTGATCAAGCAGGCGGACACCGCGATGTACGCCGCGAAGGAAGCGGGCCGCAACGCCTACCGCTTCTACACGGCCGACATGAACGCTCGTGTCCAGCAGCGCCTGCAGATCGAGACCGACATGCGCCGCGGCCTGATGGACGACGAGTTCTTCCTCGTCTACCAGCCGCAGGTCGCGACCGCCACCGGGCGCGCGCTCGCGGTCGAGGCGCTCCTGCGCTGGCGCGACCCCGAGCGCGGCGTCATCGGGCCGTCGGAGTTCATTCCGATCGCCGAGGAGTCCGGCATGATCCAGGCGCTCGGCGCGCGCGTGCTGCGCGAGGCCTGCCGGCAGGTCGCCGACTGGCATCGCCGCGGAATGCCGATGCGTCTGTCGGTCAACCTGTCGGTGCAGCAACTCCAGCACGAGAGCTGGCTCGCGATCGTCACCGAGGCGCTCGCGAGTTCGGGCCTCGCCGCGCGCGAACTCGACCTCGAGATCACCGAGAGCGTGATCATCACGCACCCGGACAAGGTGGTCGCGACGCTCGGCAAGCTGAAGGAGATGGGGGTGTCGATCACCGTGGACGACTTCGGCACCGGCTACTCGTCGCTCTCCTACCTCGCGCGGCTGCCGATCCAGGGGCTCAAGATCGACCAGCGCTTCGTCCACGGCATCGAGCGCAATCCCAACGACGAGACGATCACGCAGGCGATCATCGCGCTCGCCCGCTCGCTCGGCCTGCGTTGCGTCGCGGAGGGCGTCGAGACGCGCCCGCAGATCGAGTTCCTGCGCCGGCACGGCTGCGAGTACGCGCAGGGCTTCCTCGTGTGCCCGCCGCTCGAGAGCGAGGAGCTTCGCGCCTGGTGGACGACGCGCGCGAGCGAGCCCTCCGCCGCACAGCCCGAGCTGTTCCCGGCGGGTACCTGATATCGGAAGAACGAGCCGATCGCGAGCCCGGCGAGCGCCGCGGCCATCGCGACGCCGAGCATCTGCGCGACCGTGCGGCCCCATGGGTTTCAGGTGATCGAACTGCGCGCCCCGCCGAGCACCGTCATCACAGGGCTACACGACCGTGCCGAGCGACGCCCGGAACGACGTCGCGATGCGGCGCGACCCGTCCTCGTTCGGCTCGGGTTCGGTCATGGCGCGAGATCGGACGGCCGGTCGACGTCGCGCAGCGCGCCGGGATCGTCGACCTCGATGCGCATGATCTCGTCGCGGCGGGACGCGAGGATCGACCGCGCGCCTTCATCGCCGCCGAGCGCGGCGAGCGCATCGCGAAACGCCGACGAGAAGCCCACCGGGTGCCCGCGTTCGCCGCGGACGCAGGGTGCCGCGATGCCTGCGCCGGCATCGAGCGCCGCGCGCACGCGGGCGATCGTCGTGCGCGCGATCCAGGGCATGTCGGCGAGCGCGACGACCCAGCCCGACGCGCCGGAGGTCGCCCCCACGCCGCAGGCGAGGCTCGCGCCCATGCCTTCGTCGGCACGCGCGCAGCGCACGATCGTCGCGCCCGCATCGGCGAGCGCATCGGCGAGCGCATCGTCGCCGGACCGCACGACCGCCACCGTGCGCGGCAGCACCGCGACGAGCGTGCGAGCGGACGCGACGCCGACCGGCGTGCCGTCGGGCAGCAACGCGAGCAGCTTGTCTCCGCCGAAGCGGCGCGCGGATCCCGCGGCGAGCAGGATGCCGACCGGGGCGTTCGGCGAGGTCACGAGGAGGCTCGCGGCCGGTCCCGGTGCAGCGCGGTCAGCCGAAGAACGCCTTCAGCTTGTCGAAGAAGGTCTTCTGCTTCGGGCTGTGCGCTTCGGGATCTTCCTGGTTGATCGATTCGAACTCGCGCAGGATCTCCTTCTGGCGCGAGGTGAGCTTCACCGGCGTCTCGAGCGCGACGTGGCAATAGAGGTCGCCGGTGACCGAGCCGCGCACAGGCCGGATGCCCTTGTTGCGCAGGCGGAACACCTGCCCGGTCTGCGTCTCGGGCGGGATCTTCACTTTCGCGTGGCCGTCGAGCGTCGGGATCTCGATCTCGCCGCCGAGCGCGGCGGTCGCGAAGCTGATCGGCATCTCGCAGTGCAGGTCGGCGCCCTCGCGCTGGAACACCGCGTGCGGCTTCAGTTGCACGACGACGTAGAGATCGCCGGGCGGGCCGCCGTTGACGCCCGCCTCGCCTTCGCCCGAGAGCCGGATGCGGTCGTCCTGGTCGACGCCCGCGGGGATCTTCACCGACAGCGTCTTGTGCTTGCGCACGCGCCCCGCTCCTCCGCAGGTCGCGCAGGGATCGGGGACGTACTTCCCGGTGCCGTGGCACTGCGGGCAGGTCTGCTGGATCGAGAAGAAGCCCTGCGACACGCGCACCTGGCCCCGCCCCTGGCACGACGGGCAGGGCTTCGACGAGGTGCCCGGCTTCGCGCCGCTGCCGTGGCAGGTCTCGCAGCCTTCCATCGCCGGGATGCGGATGCGCGCCTCGGTGCCACGCGCCGCCTCCTCGAGCGTGAGTTCGAGGTTGTAGCGCAGGTCGGCGCCGCGGAACACGCCGTTGCCGCCGCCGCCGCGCCCTTGGCCGAAGATCTCTCCGAAGATGTCGCCGAAGGCGTCCGCGAAGCCGCCGAAACCTTCCGGGCCCGCGCCGCGCGCGCCGGCCCCGAATCCCGCGGACGGATCGACGCCCGCGTGGCCGAACTGGTCGTACGCGGCGCGTTTCTTCGCGTCGGCGAGGATCTCGTAGGCTTCCTTCGCCTCCTTGAATTTCTCCTCGGCCGCCTTGTCGCCCTGGTTGCGGTCCGGGTGGTGCTTCATCGCGAGCTTCCGGTACGACTTCTTGATGTCGTCCTCGGAGGCGTCGCGATTCACGCCCAGCACGGTGTAGTAGTCGCGTTTGGCCATGAGGCGGGGAAGGGGGAAGAGGGAAGGGGGAAGGGAGTCAGCGCACGCGGCGCTCGATGGATGCCGCGAGCCCCATGACGAGTCCGCTCGTGCGGTCGACGCGGCGACTCAGTTCCGCCACGTCTTCGAGAAGGCCCAGTCGCGACGACAGCTCGACCAGGGTGTCGAGTTCGGAGAGGGATCCGGCCCCGATCGAGAGAAACTGCAGGAGCTCCTTCGACGAGCGCCGCGCGAATCCCTCCGCAATGTTGGCAGGAACGGAAATAGCCGCACGTCGCATCTGCGCCGTGAGGCCATAGCGTTCCGCCACAGGATAGCCACGCGTCGAATGGTAGACCGATTCGGCCAACCCCATCGCTTCCTTCCAGGCGTCCAGGTCGCGATGGTTGCGACGCACTCTTCCCCCTTCCCTCTTCCCCCTTCGCGCCTGCTATTTCTTGTCCTTCACCTCCGTGTACTCGGCGTCGACGACCTTCTCGTCGCCCGCCGACGAACCGTGCGCGCCGCCCTGGTCACCCGAGGCGCCCGCGCCGCCCGCCCCGCCCGATGCCGCCTGGGCTTCCGCCTGCGCCTTCGCGTACATCGCTTCGCCGAGCTTCTGCGAGGACTTCGCGAGCTCCTCGGTCTTCGCCTCGAGCGCGTCCTTCGCGGCATCCTTCTGCTTCAGGAGTTCCTCGGCGTCCTTCAGCGCGGCTTCGATCTTCGCCTTCTCGTCGGCGCCGATCCTGTCGCCGTGCTCGCCCATCGACTTCTTCACGCTGTGGACCAGCGCGTCGAGGCCGTTGCGCGCCTGCACGGTCTCCATGAGCTTGCGGTCTTCCTCGGCGTGCGCCTCGGCGTCCTTCACCATCCGCTGGATCTCGTCGTCGGACAGTCCCGAGTTCGCCTTGATCGTGATCTTGGCTTCCTTCTGCGTCGCCTTGTCCTTCGCCGACACGTGCAGGATGCCGTTCGCGTCGATGTCGAAGGTCACCTCGATCTGCGGCACGCCGCGCGGGGCGGGCGGGATGCCCTCGAGGTTGAACTGCCCGAGACTCTTGTTGCCCGACGCCATCTGGCGCTCGCCCTGCAGCACGTGGATCGTCACCGCCGACTGGTTGTCGTCCGCGGTCGAGAACACGTTCTGCGCCTTGGTCGGGATCGTCGTGTTCTTCTTGATGAGCGACGTCAGCACGCCGCCCAGCGTTTCGATGCCGAGCGTCAGCGGGGTCACGTCGAGCAGCAGGACGTCCTTGCGGTCGCCCGCGAGCACGGAGGCCTGGACCGCGGCGCCGGCGGCGACCGCCTCGTCCGGGTTCACGTCCTTGCGCGGCTCCTTGCCGAAGAACGCCTTGACCACGTCCTGCACCTTCGGCATGCGCGTCTGGCCGCCGACGAGGATCACGTCGGCGATGTCGGCGAGCTTGACGTCGGCGTCCTTGATCGCGGTGCGGCAGGGCTCGATCGTGCGCTCGATCAGGTCCTCGACGAGCGCCTCGAACTTCGCGCGCGTCACCTTGATCGACAGGTGCTTCGGGCCGTTCTGGTCGGCCGTGACGTAGGGCAGGTTGATCTCGGTCTGCTGCGAGGACGACAGCTCGATCTTCGCCTTCTCCGCGGCCTCCTTGAGGCGCTGCAGCGCGAGCACGTCGTTCTTGAGGTCGACGCCCTGCTCCTTCTTGAACTCGGTGACGATGTAGTCGATCAGGCGCTGGTCGAAGTCCTCGCCGCCGAGGAAGGTGTCGCCGTTGGTCGACAGCACCTCGAACTGGTGCTCGCCGTCGACGTCCGCGATTTCGATGATCGAGATGTCGAACGTGCCGCCGCCCAGGTCGTACACCGCGATCTTGCGGTTGCCCTCCTTCTTGTCGAGCCCGAACGCGAGCGCGGCCGCGGTCGGCTCGTTGATGATGCGCTTGACCTCGAGGCCCGCGATCTTCCCCGCGTCCTTGGTCGCCTGGCGCTGCGAATCGTTGAAGTAGGCCGGGACCGTGATGACGGCCTCGGTGACTTCCTCGCCGAGGTAGTCCTCGGCGGTCTTCTTCATCTTGCGCAGGATCTCGGCGGACACCTGCTGCGGCGCGATCTTCTTGCCGCGCGCCTCGACCCACGCGTCGCCGTTGTCGGCCTTGACGATCCGGTAGGGCATGAGGCCGATGTCCTTCTGGACCTCCTTCTCCTCGAAGCGGCGCCCGATCAGGCGCTTCACCGCGAAGATCGTGTTGCGCGCGTTGGTGACCGCCTGGCGCCGGGCGGGCGCGCCGACGAGGATCTCGCCGTCGTCCGCGTACGCGACGACCGAAGGCGTGGTCCGCGTTCCTTCCGAGTTCTCGATCACCTTGGTCTGGCCGCCTTCCACGATGGCGACGCAGCTGTTGGTGGTCCCGAGGTCGATGCCGATGATCTTGGCCATGGAAATGCTCCGATGCGTAGGGATGTGCCTGAAGCGAAAATGGGGTCCGGGGCGGTCAACGCAAGGCGGTCACGCGTCGCCCGCGGCGGGCTCGGCGGGTCCGCTCGACACCGCGACCAGCGCGGGGCGCAGCACCCGGTCGTGCAGCAGGTAGCCGCGCTGGAACACCTGGAGCACGGTCTGCGCGGGCTTCGCCGACGGGATCATCGTCATCGCCTGGTGGAAGTTGGGGTCGAACCTCTCGCCGGCGGGATCGATCACCGCGATCGACGAACGCTCGAACGCCGAGGCGAGCGTCTTCAGCGTGAGTTCGACGCCCTCGCGCAACTGCTCGGTCGTGGCCGTCGGGGTCGCGAGCGCCTGCTCCAGCGCGTCGCGAACCGGCAGCAGTTCGGACGCGAAGCGCTCGATCGCGAACTTGTGCGCCCGGGCGACGTCGGCCTGCCCGATCTTGCGGACGTTCTCGGTCTCGGCCTTCGCCCGCAGCCAGGCGTCCTTGAGGTCGGCGACCTCGGTCTCGGCCTTCCGGAGGATCTCGGCCAGGTCCGGTGCGGGGTCGGCGGGGGCGGCGTCGGCGACCCGGTCGATGCCGGGCAGGTCCTCGCCGTCGGTCGGAAGGTCGGACGGATTCATTGCGGGTCGGTCGGGGGCTCGTAGACTATCCGGTTATCATGGGGACGATGCGGCGGGGTTCAATGGGGTCAGACTCGATTGATCCCATCAAACATGCCCGAAGGGGTCGGTCTCGGCCGCCCCTTCGACAGGTTCGAAGGCGTCAGGCCCGATGGATCCGCCAGTCGAGTCTGACCCCATTGAACCCTGATGGAGCGGTTCAGGGCTGTCAAACGAGCCACCCCGCGAAGTTCCGCCACGCGAGGTCGGCGAGCGCGGCGATCCAGCGCGGGTGCTCGTTCAGGCACGGGATCGCGTGGAACTCGCCGCCGCCGGCCTTCTCGAACCGCGCGCGGCCCTCGATGCCGATCTCCTCGAGCGTCTCGAGGCAGTCGGCGACGAAGCCGGGGCAGAACACGTCGACGCGCCTTGCCTTCGCCGCCCCGAGCGCGGCCAGCACCTCGGCCGTGTAGGGCGTGAGCCACTCGGCGCGCCCGAAGCGCGACTGGAACGCGATCGCCCACTGATCGGCGGAGAGGCCGAGTTCGCGTACGAGGAGCCGCGCGGTGGCCTCGCACTGCGCGCGGTAGGGGTCGCCGCGCTCGATCGCGCGCCGCGGAATGCCGTGGAACGAGAGCACCAGCCGCTCGGGCTGGCCGTGCTTCGTCCAGTAGTCGTTGACGTTCCGCGCGAGTGCCTTGACGTAGCCGTCGTCGTCGTGGAACGCGTCGACGAAGCGCAGCGCGGGCGCGCGGCGGACCTTCGCAAGGTGCGCCGCGACCGCGTCGAGCACCGACCCCGACGCGCTGGACGCGTACTGCGGATAGAGCGGGAGCACGAGGAGCTTCGTCGCGCCGGCCGCGCGCAGCGCGTCGATGCCCGCGGGAATCGACGGCTCGCCGTAGCGCATCGCGAGTTCGACCTGCGCGTGGTCCGCGGGCCAGCCTTCGCGCTTCATGCGCTGCCCGAGCATCCCGAAGAGCAGCACGCGCTGGCGCACCGAGTGGATCGCGAGCGGCGAGCCGTCCTTGGTCCAGATCTTCGCGTACTTCTTCGCCGAGGCCTGCGGGCGCGTCGTCAGCACGACGCCGTGCAGGATCGGCTGCCAGATCGCCGGCGGCACCTCGACCACGCGGCGGTCGGACAGGAACTCCGCCAGATAGCGGCGCACCGCCGCAGGCGTCGGCGCGCCCGGCGTGCCGAGATTGACGAGCAGGACGCCGAGCTTCTCCGGGCGGTCGCCGCGCGGCGGCTCGGGCAGGAAACTCATCGGCGATCGCTTGTCACTCGGCCTGCTCGCGCCTGCGCCACGCGGCGAGCGCGCCCTTCGCCTGCCGGCGCACCATCGGCGTGAGCAGCGGCGTGAAGCCGAGCACGCGTCCGGAGAGCCCGAGCGCCTGCGTGGCCCAGCGCTTCAGGTCGAATCGGTCGACGTGCTCGACGATGAGTCCCCGACGGAAACGGAAGCTCGCGTCGATCTCGTTCGCCACCGGCCGCGCGGTCGGACCGTACGAGTAGGTCGCCCGGCAGTGCGCGCGCCCCCCTTCCGCGTCGGCGTGGACGCCGGTGGTCGTGATCGCGAGATCCTTGCCGCGCGCGCACAGCATCCGCCACATCGCCGCGGTGTCGGCGGCGTCGAGCTCGCCGAACACCGGGTCGCGGAACGTCGCATCGCGCGCGTAGCAGGCGGCCATCACGGCCGCGTCGCGCCGCGCGAGCGCGTCGTAGAAGCGCACGATCAGCGCGCGGTGGTCGGCGGCGCTCATCGCGTCATCACGAGTCGGCGCGCTGCTGCGCCAGCGCGCTCGACAGGAGCTTCGCGGTCACGTCGACGATCGGGATCACGCGCTCGTAGGCCATGCGCGTCGGCCCGATGACGCCGAGCGTGCCGATCAGCTGCCCGTCGACCTCGTAGCGTGCGGTGACCACGCTCATCTCGTCGAGCGGCGCGAGCCCCGATTCGCCGCCGATGAAGATCTGCACGCCCTCGGCGCGCTGCGCGAGGTCGAGCAGGTGCAGCAGCGAGGTCTTCTGCTCGAACAGGTCGAAGAGCCGGCGCACGCGCTCCATGCTGGACGCGACGCCGTCGGAGGCGAGGAGGTTGCGCTCGCCGGCGAGCACCACGGTGTCGCCCTCGTCGATCGCGCCCGCGCCCGCGGCGATGGCGGCCGACATCAGCGAGGCGATGTCGTCGGACAGGCGCTTCAGCTCGTCGGCGAGTCCGGCGCGGATCGCGGGCAGCGAGCGTCCGGCGAAGTTCTGGTTGAAGTAGTTGGTCGCCTCGACGAGCTGCGCCTGCGTGTAGGCGTGCTCGGTGTGCAGGATGCGGTTCTGCACGTCGCCCTGCGAGGTCACGACGATCAGCAGCACGCGGCGGTCGGCGAGCCGCAGGAACTCGAGGTGCCGAAGGCTCGGCTCGCGGCGCGGTGCCATCACGACGCCGGCGAAGTGCGTGAGCTGCGAGAGCATCTGGGCGGCCGCGCTCACGAGCTGCTGCGGCCGGTCGGCGACGAGCCCGCCCTCGAGCCGGTGGATCTCCTGCTGCTCGAGCGGCTGCACGACGACGAGGCTGTCGACGAAGAAGCGATAGCCCTTCGGCGTCGGCACGCGTCCGGCGGAGGTGTGCGGGCTCGTGACGAAGCCCATCTCCTCCAGGTCCGCCATCACGTTGCGGACCGTGGCGGGCGAGAGTTCGAGCCCCGACTGCTTCGAGAGCGCGCGCGAGCCGACCGGCTGTCCGTCGGCGATGTAGCGCTCGACGAGCGTCTTCAACAGGTGGGCGGCGCGGGGATCGATCACGCGGGGCTTCCGTTCGGACCGATTCTAACCCCCGCGCCGAGGGTCCCGGTGCCTGCGCGCCGTTCGTCCGCCGAGCCGACCGCGGCCGGGCGGGGGGCTGTGGAATAATCCTCCGCCATGTCCGCGACTCCCGCCCGCTTCCCCCGCGTCGCGATCGTCGGGCGGCCCGGCACGCCGGACCTCGCGGCCCCGCTCGCGCGGCTGGCCGACTTCCTGGCCGCGCGCGGGCACGCCGTCGTGATCGAGACGGAGACCGCGTTGCACGCGCCGCTCGCCGGGCGCGCGACCGCCGGGGCAGACGAACTCGGCGGCCGCGCCGACCTGGCGATCGTGCTGGGCGGCGACGGCACGATGCTCTCGATCGCCCGGCGCCTCGCGCCGCACGACGTGCCGCTGATCGGCGTCAATCTCGGCCGGCTCGGATTCCTCACCGACATTCCGCTCACGCGAATGGAAGACGAACTCGGACCGATGCTGGCCGGCCGCCACCTCGAGGAGCGGCGCACGATGCTCGCCGCGACGATCGTCCGGCCGGGACGGCGCGAGAACGACGAGATCGCGCTGAACGACGTCGCGGTCAACCGCGGCGGCGGCGGGACGATGCTCGAATGCGCGGTCGAGATCGACGGGCGTTTCGCCTATGCGATGCGCTCCGACGGCCTCATCGTCGCGACGCCCACCGGGTCGACGGCGTACGCGCTGTCCGCGGGCGGGCCGATCCTCGACCCGCGCATCGCGGCGATCGCGCTCGTGCCGGTCGCACCGCATGCGCTCACGCACCGGCCGATCGCGCTCTCCGACCTCGCGACCGTCACGATCGAGGTCGTGCGCGGCAGCGACGCGACCGTGCACTGCGACGGCCACGCGCACCTGCCGCTCGCGGAAGGCGATCGCGTCGTCATTCGCCGCGCTCCGCATCCGGCGCGCTTCCTGCACCCCGAGGGACACGACCATTTCGCGATGCTGCGCGAGAAGCTCCATTGGAGCGAGACGCCCGAACGGCTGACCGCGCGTCGCTGACATGCTGCGGCTCCTGTCGATCCGCGATTTCGTGGTGGTGCGCGCGCTCGAACTCGAGCTCGGCCCCGGCTTCACCGTGCTCACCGGCGAGACCGGCGCCGGCAAGTCGATCCTGCTCGACGCGCTCGGGCTCCTCCTCGGCGACCGGTTCGAGCCGCGCCAGATCCGCGAAGGCGCCGAGCGCGCCGAACTCGCCGCGGCGTTCGACGTCGACGACGCGCCGGCCGTGCGCGCGTGGCTCGCCGAGGAAGGTCTCGCGCCAGGCGACGGCGAGGTGCTGCTGCGCCGGGTCCTCGACGCGCAGGGACGCAGCCGCGCGTGGATCAACGGCTCGCCCGCGACGCTCGCGCAGATGAAGGCGGTGGGCGAGCGCCTGGTCGAGATCACCGGCCAGCACGCGCACCAGTCGCTCTCGGCGGCCGCGACCCAGCGCGAACTCGTCGACGGCTTCGGCGGCTTCACCGCGCTCGCCGACGAGACTGCCGCCGCGTGGCGCGCCTCGCGGGACGCCGCGGCGGCGCTCGAGGCGGCGCGCGCGGACGCGGGACGCGACGCCGCAGCGCGCGCGGAACTCGAGGTCCGGCGCGACGAACTCTCCGCGCTGCGCATGCACGAAGGCGAATGGGCCGAACTCAACGCGTCGCAGTCGCGCCTCGCCCATGCCGCGTCGCTGTTGGCGACCTGCGAGGAGGCCGGCGAAGCGCTCGAGTCCGCGGACGACGCGCTCACGCGGCGCGTGTCGCAGCTCGCCGCCCGGCTCGCGGCGGCGTCCGCGCACGATCCCGCGCTCGCGGACGTGGCCGCGCAGCTCGAGCCCGCGCGCGTGCAACTCGTCGAGACCGCGCGCGCGCTGCGCGACTACCGCCGCCGGCTCGACCTCGATCCCGCCGACCTCGCGCGGATCGACGAACGCCTCTCCGCCTTGCACGATGCGGCGCGCCGCCATCGCGTGCGCCCCGAAGGTCTCCCCGAACTCCTCGCCGCGACGACGGCCGCGCTCGCCGCGCTCGCCGCCGCCTCCGACGTCGAGGCGCTGGAGCGCCGCGCGGGCGAGGCGGAGCGCGCGTTCCACAAGCTCGCGCACGAACTTCGCGCCAAGCGCCGGTTCGCCGCCTCCGAACTCGAGCACCGCGTCACCGCCGCGATGCGCACGCTCGCGATGGCCGGCGGCAAGCTCGAGATCGCGATGGAG
>JAANMY010000322.1_pt1 | contig 68847 bp, 54 predicted proteins | sample 7279691 | NCBI WGS metagenome assembly JAANMY01 (sample SAMN14094543, study PRJNA606508) | bioreactor metagenome | isolation source: A lab-scale SPAN reactor treating ammonium-rich wastewater day 388 | place: Ireland: Galway | collected 2018-02-07 | reverse complement strand
ATCGCGCTGTCCGACGAGTACTTCGTCAAGCGCAAGCTGTACCCGAACGTCGACTTCTACTCGGGCCTCATCTACCAGGCGATGAAGTTCCCGGTCGACCTGTTCCCGGTCCTGTTCGCGATCCCCCGCGTCGCGGGCTGGCTCGCACAGTGGGAGGAGATGCTCGAGGACAAGGACCAGAAGATCGCGCGGCCGCGCCAGGTGTACCTCGGCCACGACCGCCGCGACTACGTCCCGCTCGAGAGCCGGTAAGGCGGCAGCCCGGGGCGCGCCGCACGCGCGCCCCGTCGCTCTCCGCCGCTCACGCGAACGCGGCGAGCTGGCTGGCCACCTCGCGCGCCGAGGGGCGGGCGGAGGGACGGCGCGCGAGCATGCGGCCGACCACCGCAGCCAGCCCGGCGTCGAGACCCGGGGCCAGCGACGCCAGATCGCGCGGTCGCGAGGTGAGGTGGAGCAGCACCGTTTCGGCGAGATCGAAGCGCTCCTGCTGCTCGAACACCTGCTCGCCGGTGAGCATCCGGAACAGCACGACGCCGAGCGCGTAGACGTCCGCGCTGGCGTCGGGGGCCTCGCCCATGAGCTGCTCGGGGGCCATGTACTCCGGCGTGCCGACCAGGTGCCCGGTCCGGGTCACCGGCGCGCCGTCTTCGTCATCGAGCAGCCGCGCGATTCCGAAGTCGAGCACCTTGACCACCGGCCCGGCGGGGCTGCGGTGGAGGAAGACGTTGTCGGGCTTGACGTCGCGGTGCACCACGCGAGCTGCGTGGGCCGCGTCGAGTGCGGTTGCGACCGGCCCTGCGATCGCCGCGGCCTCGCGCGGTGGCAGCTTCCGCTCGCGCCCGAGGCGTGCCGCCAGCGTCTCGCCGTCCAGAAGTTCCATGACGAGGTACGGCACGCCTTGCCAGTAACCTGCCGCGAACACCTCCACGGCGTTCGCGTGGCGCACGCGACAGGACGCGACGCCCTCGCGGCGGAAGCGGGCCAGCGCCTCGCTCTCGCGCCCCATCGGGCGCAGCACCTTGATCGCCACGGCGCGGTCCAGGCGCAGGTCGGTGCCGCGGTAGACGCTGCCGAAGCCGCCGCTGCCGATCAGCGTCTCGACCCGATAGGCGTCGTCCAGCAGGCGGCCCGGCAGCAGCGTCGCGACGGTCGAGAACACCTCCGCCGTGCGCTGCTGCTCGCGCAACAGCCGTTCCTGGGCCGCCAGCAGCTCGGCGTTGCGGCGCTCGAGGTCGCGCTGCAGGCGGTGCACGCGGAGCTGGGTCGCGACCCGCGCCAGCACCTCGGCCTCCTCGAACGGCTTGGTCACGTAGTCGACGCCGCCCGCCTCGAAGCCCTCGAGGCGGTGGCCCAGGTCGTGCATCGCCGAGACGAACACGACGGGCACGGCGGCCAGCGCCGGGCGGGCCCTGATCTGGCGGCACAGCTCGAGGCCGCTGGTGTCCGGCATGTCGATGTCGAGCAGGATCAGCTCCGGGGTCTCGCGCTCGAGCAGGCGCAGCGCGCGGGCCGCGCTGTTCACCGCCCGCACCTCGTAGCCCGCGCGCTCCAGGATGCCCACGAGCAGCACCAGGTTCTCCGGTGTGTCGTCGACGGCCAGCAGCGTGCCGAGGCTCACCGCGGCGGCTCCAGGCCTGCGCTCTCGAGCAGGTCGAGCAGGCGATCGACGCGCATTGCCCGCACCTCGCCCTGCAAGGCCGCGCCCAGTGCCGGGTCGCGATCCGCCACCGCGCGGGCCACGGCGGTCGCGCGTTCCAGCGCTCCGGCCTCCAGGGCGGCATGCAACGAGCTCGCCTCCTCGCGCGTCAGGCGGGCCACGTCGGAGCGCCCCAGCATCTGCGGGGATTCCGGCTCGGGCGCCGGCGCATCGCGCTCGAAGGTCACTCCGAGATGGCGCTCGAGCAGCTCGAACAGCCGGTCTGCCGCGAAGGGCTTGGTCAGGAAGTCGTCGGCGCCGTGGGCCAGGATCTCGTCCCGCTCGTGCTCGAAGGCGCTCGCCGTCAGTGCGACCACCGGCGTCCGGCCGCGGCCGGTCTGCTGCTCGCGCTCGCGGATGCGCCGGGTCGCGGCAGGCCCGTCGAGGTGTGGCATCCTGCGGTCGAGTACGACCAGGTCCGGGTGCGTCTGCTCCCACAGGTGCACCGCCTCCTCGCCATCCGCCGCCGCGACCACCTCGAGGCCGGCCCCGCCGAGCAGCGTGGCGACCAGCTCGCGGTTCGCCGCGACGTCGTCGGCGACCAGCACCCGGGGCCGGCGTTGCCCGGCGGCCAGGCCGACGACGCGGCCGGCCGCGGGCACGGCTTCTCCCGCCGCCGCGCCGGCGGGCAAGTCGACCTCGAACTCGAAGCGGGTGCCGATGCCCAGTTCGCTGCGGACCGCGATCTCGCCGCCCATCAGCCGGACGATCTCGCGGGTGATCGAGAGGCCGAGTCCCGTGCCGTCCTCGCGCTGGCGCCCGGCCTCCGCCTGGCTGAACGGCTCGAACAGCCGCGCGAGTTCGTCGGCCGCGATGCCGGCGCCCGTGTCTTCGACGGCGAAACGCGCGCGCCCGGCGCTCCAGGCGACGCCCAGCGCGACGCGCCCGCGGGCCGTGAACTTGACGGCGTTGGAGAGCAGGTTGACCAGCACCTGCCTGAGCCGCACGTCGTCGCCGACGACGGTCGCGGGCAGATCGCCTTCGACGCGCAGCAGGAACTCGAGCCCGGCCGCCTCCGCGCGCCCGCGCAGCAGCGCCTCGACGGTCGCCAGCAGCGCGCGCGGCGAGAAGGCTCGCGCTTCCAGCGCCAGCCGGCCAGCCTCGATCTTCGAGAGCGACAGCACGTCGTTGATCAGCTCGAGCAGGTGGGTGCCCGCCTCGCGGATCAGGCCGAGGTGGCGGCGGTCGTCGCCGGCGAGCCGCGGGCTGCGATCCAGGACCTGTGCGAAGCCGAGCACGGCGTTGAGCGGGGTGCGCAGTTCGTGGCTCATGTTGGCGAGGAACGTGCTCTTGGCCCGGCTGGCCTCGAGCGCCTCCTGTCGCGAGGCCTGCAGCTCCGCGGTGCGCACGCCGACCAGCTCCTCCAGCTCGCGCTGGCGCAGGCGCAGGCGGCGCAGCCGCAGGCTGACGAACGAGACCAGGGCGGCGACCGACAGCAGCGCATAGAGGCTGTAGGCCCACCAGGTGCGCCAGGGCGGCGGGTCGACGTGGACCCGCAGGGTGCCCGGCTCGCTCCACAGGCCGTCCCTGTTGCTCGCCTTCACCTCGAAGTGGTAGTCCCCGGCCGGCAGGTCGGTGTAGGTGGCGGAGCGCCGCGCCGCCGTCGTCTCGCGCCAGGTGTCGTCCCAGCCGCGCAGCCGGTAGGCGTAGCGCGTGTCGCGGGGTGCCGCGAAGTGGAGCCCGGTGAAGGTCAGCGTCACGACGCGTTCGCGGTGCGACAGGGCCAGGGTATCGAGCGTCGCGATCGAGCGGCTCAGCGCGAAACCCTCCGCAGCGCCGATCGGGACCGGGACGTTGTAGAGCTCGAGCCCGGTCAGCGCGACCCGCGGGGGATGCGGGTCGGGGCGCAGAGCCCGCGGCTCGAACAACACGAAGCCGGCGGGCGTGCCGAAGGCGAGCTGGCCGTCCGGCAGGCGAGTCGCGGCCATCTGGTTGAACTCCAGCGATGGCAGCCCGTCGCTCGTGCGCCAGGTCCGGAAGCCGCCGCGCTCGGCGTCGTGGCGCACCAGGCCGGCGTTGGTGCTCAGCCAGATTGCGCCGCCGTCGGCTTCCGCGAGCCCCATCACCACCTCGTTCGGCAGCCCGTCCCGGACGCGGTAGCGGCGCAGCGGCGCTCGGTCGCGGTCGCGGCGGAACAGCCCCTGCGCGGTGCCGATCCAGAGCCGGCCGGCCGCGTCGACATGGACGGCGGAGATCTGGTTCGGCTCCAGGACCTCCTTGCCCTGCCCGTCGTGGTGGCGGCCCAGGGCGCGGGTCGCGGGCTCGTAGCGGTAGACGCCGTTGTGGAACGTGCCGAGCCACACCGCCCCGTCCCGGTCTTCGGCCATCGAGAACACCGAAAACTTCTGCTCGCGGAGGCGCTCGAAGCCGCGCTTTACCGGGTCCCAGCGGGCGAGCCCCAGCGCGGTGCCGACGAGCACCTCACCGGAGCGCGTCTCGAGCAGGTCGAAGATGCGGCTCGCCGGCAAGTCGGGATCGGCGCCGCTGCGGGTCCACTTCGCGACGCTGCCGCGGCGCGGCTCGAAGCGCGCCAGGCCGCGCGAGCCACCGACCCAGACCTGGCCCTCCCGATCCACCAGCAGCGCCGTCACCGCGCCCTGGACCAGGCCGCGGGGATCGTCGGCGGTCCACTGCTGCCAGGTGTCTGCTTCGCGATTCCAGAACGCGAGGCCCTTGTCGGACCCCACCCACAGGTTGCCGGCGCGGTCGGGCTCCAGCGCCCAGACGTAGGGATCGACTGGCCCGCGGCCCTGGGGCTCGGGCCGGTGCACGCGGAACGCCTGCGAGGCCGGGTCGTGGCGCGCGACGCCCACCGGCGTGCCGACCCAGAGCACGCCCGTCGCGTCCTCGAAGAGGCCCTCGACCGCGTCGTCTGGCAGGCTGTGCGGGTCGGCCGGGTCGAAGCGCGAGGCGAAGAAGCGCTGCGCGCCCGGCGGCTGCCGCAGCAGTCCGGCGCCGCGCGTCCCAACCCAAAGCGTGCCGTCTCGCGCGCGCAGCAGCGCCGAGACGTTGGGAGGCGCCGAAGGGTCCTCGATTCGCGTGATCGAGCCGTCGCGGGCGCGCCGGAACAAGCCGCTCGATCCGCCCAGCCAGAAGCCCCCCTCGCCGTCGTCCTCGACGACGATCCGGCCGCTCGCCCCTGCAGCGGCCAGTTCCGGGCGATGGTCGACGAGCTGGCCCTGCCGCCACGAGAGCAGACCGCCGTCGCGCAGCGACACCAGCAGCTCGTCGCCCCGGCCGCGGTGGATCTGCCACACGGCCAGCCGCCCGAGCGGGGTTGCAGCCCCGCCGTCGACGCGTCGGTCGAAGCGGCCGGTGGCCGGGTCGAGGCGAGAGAGTCCCCGCAGCGTGCCGACCCAGATCGGCTCCGCCGCGGTGGTGGTGGCCGGTGCCGCGTCGGCGATCGCCGTCACGTAGTCGAGGGGCAGGGCGGTCTCGTCCTCCTCTGCGCGATCGGCGCGCAGGACATCGAACCCCTCGCCGGCCGGGTCCCAGCGGGCGAGGCCGCCTTCACGCGTGCCGACCCACAGCGTGCCGGCGGGTGTCGTGTGCAGCGCGGTGACGTGCGCGTCGTGGAGCGCCGCTCCGGACCCGTCGGGACGGAACACGCGGACCTCGTAGCCGTCGAAGCGATTCAGCCCGTCCTGGCTGCCGATCCAGATGAAACCAGCGTTGTCCTGGGCAAACACCCGGACGAAGTTCTGGCTGAGGCCCTGGTCCTGGGTCAGCCGCTCGAAGCGAAGGGACTGCGCCCCGGCGAACGGGGCGCAGCACAGCGCGAGCGCGGCGGCCAGGCGGAGCATGTTGGAGCGGGAGCCCCGATCCTAGCACCCGAGCCGGACGCGCTCGGGGGTCCGCCTCAGCGCACGGCAGCCGGGCGCCCGGTCGCGGGCGTGGCCGCGGCCTCCCAGTCGGTGTGTGGCGCCTTGTTGAGCACGAACCAGCCCCACACGATCTCCGGGTAGGAGTGGGGGCGCAGGCCCAGCTCCGCGTACAGCGGCCGCAGCCTCATGTGGAGCGCGCGCAGGTTGTAGAAGGGCACCCGCGGGAAGTAGTGGTGCTCGATGTGGAAGTTCGAGAACAGGAACAGGAACTCCCAGAAGCGCGACGGCTTCATCACGGTCGAGCCCTTCAGCGGGTGGCTGGGGTCGATGTCGTAGTGCTGGCCCAGCCGGTTCAGCGTGAAGGCCACGGGGAAGACCAGGAAGTACGGCACGAACCACACCCGCATCAGCACCGCGAGGCCGCCGAAGTGCCACAGCAGGCCGGCGATCGAGAGCTGGACCAGCACCGTCGCCGCCCGCTCGCGGGCGATGCGCGAGCGCAGCTCGGGCTCGTAGCTCTTCGACTCCTGGGCGGCCGCCCGGAAGTAGATCGGCATCAGCGCCGGCGTGCAGTAGAGCAGCTTGTACCAGCGGGCGTTGCGCTTCGGCGACAGCCAGTGGCGCTTGGGGTCGTCCTCCCAGGAGCCGAGGTTGTCGTGGTGGTCGAGGTGCCAGCGGGTGAACTGGGAGGCGGAGATGCCCGAGGAGATCGCGTAGAGCAGGCCGAGCACCCGCTCGATCTTCGGCTTCGGGGTCTGGAACACGGCGTTGTGCACGACCTCGTGCAGCAGCACCGTCATGTTGAAGAAGGTGAACCCCTGCAGGATCGCGAGCGGCACCCAGTAGAGCGGGTTCTCGAGGTGCCACAGGCCGTAGCTGCAGGCGGCGATGATGGCGAACTGGCGGGCCGCGTAGGCGAGGTGGAGGCCGGGCCGGCGCACGTGCAGGGCCTTCAGCTCGGCGTGGGGAACGGCGTCGCGGAGCCGCGCCTTGTGCTGCGCGATCTCCTTCCAGTAGATCTTCGACTTCACCCGACCATTGTAAGGGTTCGCCCCCGCCCGCTCCGAAAGCGGGCGGGGGCCCGTTCACGCGCTACCAGCGACGACGCGGCTCCTCGTAGATCCGGCCGCGGTCCCGGCCGTCCCAGCGGCCGTCCCGGCGGTCGTCGTGGCGCGCGTAGCCCCGGCGGTAGCCCGCCTCGAAGCCCTCGCGGAAACCGCGCTCGTAGACCGGCTTGGGCCCGTAGTGCCGGCGGTAGCCCTTGTCGGCGTTGCGGTAGTCGCGCTCCCGCCAGAAGTCGAAGCGCTGGTTCCGGCGGCCGTCGCGGCTGCCCTCCTCGAGCCCCTCGCGGTACCCGCGGTCGTAGCCGAAGCGCCACGCCTCGCGTCCCGTGTCGTAGCCGTACCCGCGGCGATCCCAGTGACCGCGGTCGCTGACCGAGATCCCGATCCCCACGCTCACGCCCGCGTCCGCCGGCTGCGCCAGCGCCAGCCCCGCGACCATTGCTCCCAGCGCCAGTGCCTTCATCGCGTCCTCCCTGGTTACCCCTGACGGCGAATTCATTAGCAGCGCGCGTGCCAGCGCCTGGGCGCGGCCGGCAAGGTCTCGGACGTCTTTTCTGTCCCCTGCGGATGACGGGCGGACTCCTCGGCGGGCGACAAGAACGGGTATCTTTGGCGCGATGAAAAAGGCGGTGAACGAGGTCGTCGCGGCCGTCGCCTGCGCGGCCTCGCTCTCCTGTGGCGGCGGTCGCGGGCCGGCGGGCCCGACGACCACGCCGCTGACCTCCGGCTGGCCGGCCGGGACCACGATCTCGGTGCGCTCCGGCGAGACGCTGGAGCCCGTGCCCGGGGCCGTGGTGATCGTGGCCGGGCAGCGCTCGCAGTGCGACGAGCAGGGGAGACTGCGGCTCGACTCCGGGGCCGCAACGGGCGCACTGGTCGACGTCGTGCATCCGCGATTCCTGGACCGGCAGACCTTCGTGTTGCCCGACCAGACCGACCTCCTGCTGTGGCCACGCAGCAGCCCCTCCGGCCTCGACGAGGCGTTCACCCGGGAGATCGTCTACACCGCGACGATCGACCTGGAGCAGGGCCTGCTCGGGCAGCGCGCGCTGCGCCGGTGGCCCGGGGCGACGGCGCAAGTGCGGCCCCGCGGGGCGCTGGCCGCGACACCCGAGCTGGTGGCACTGGTCGAAGAAGCGGCGGGCATCGTGAACACCGCGCTGGGCTCGGCTGCGTTCCACGTCGGCACCGCCCCGGGGGCCGCCGTGGAGTTCGCCATCGAGCTGCGCCCCGAGGACCCGTACTGCGACAGCGGCGACGTCTACGCCTTCGTGCGCCACAACTCGGGCCTGGCCGTGATCACGGGAGGCGAGGTGGTGGTGTGCGAGGAGATCGACTACTTCCGCCGGCCGCCGGCGTCCGACGACCTGCGCCGCTATTTTCTGGGGATGATGGTCCACGAACTCGGGCACGCGTTCGGGCTCAACCACACGACGTCGCCCGGAGACGTCATGTACCGCGGCGGGCACTGGCACCGCTGGGCGAGCGCGGGGCCGCGGCCGTCGGCCCGGGAGGAACTCGTGATGCGCCTGATGACGCAGCGCCGCGCGGGCACCCGGTTCCCCGACGACGACCGCCTCACGGTTGGCGCCACCGCGCGCTTCAGCGAAGTGATCCTCAACTGACCACTCCGCCCAAAGGAGCTCTGATGTCCCACGGCCTCTATCTCGGCAAGTCCGTCGATCCCAGGACCGGCGCGCTCGGGGCTCCGCTCCACCTCGACCCGCGTGACCTGCTCACCCACGGGCTGATCGTCGGCATGACGGGCTCCGGGAAGACCGGGCTGGCGATCGGGCTGCTCGAGGAGGTGCTGCGCCGCGGCACCAGCGTCGTCGCGATCGACCCCAAGGGCGACCTCGTGAACCTGCTGCTGCTGTTCGAGCGGCTCGACGCGGCCAGCTTCGAGCCGTGGATCGACCCGGCCGAAGCACGGCGTCAGGGCTCGAGCGTCGCGCAAGCCGCGGCGGCAGCCGCGGAGACCTGGACGAAGGGCCTCGCGGAGTGGGGGCTCTCCGCCGCCGACGTCGCGTCGCTGCGCGCCGCCGTCGACGCGACCGTCTACACGCCCGGGTCCGAGTCCGGCGTCGCGCTCTCCGTGCTGCAGTCGCTCGACGCCCCGGCGACGCCGTTCGACGACGCGGCCGAGGACCTGCGCGACGAGATCGCGGCGATCGCCTCGGGCCTGCTGGGCCTGGTCCGGATCGCCGCCGACCCGCTCCAGTCGCGCGAGCACATGCTGCTGTGCACCCTCGTCGAGCACGCCTGGCGCGCAGGGCGCGGGCTGAGCCTCGAGGACCTGCTGGGCCTCGTGGTGACGCCGCCGATCGACAAGCTGGGCGCGCTGCCGCTCGAGACCGTCTATCCCGCGAAGGAGCGCCAGGGGCTGGTGATGGCCCTCAACGGGCTGCTCGCCTCGCCCGGCTTCGCCGCCTGGCGCCAGGGCGCGCCGATCGACGTCGACGCCTGGCTGGGCGGAACGGGCGGGCGGCCGCGGCTCTCGATCGTCTACACCGCGCATCTCTCCGACGAGGAGCGGTTGTTCGTGACCGCGCTGGTGCTGGAGAAGGTCAAGACCTGGGTGCGCCGCCAGCGCGGCACCGGCGAACTGCGGGCGCTCGTGTACATGGACGAGGTGTTCGGCTACTTCCCGCCGCACCCCGCCAACCCGGCGACCAAGAAGCCGCTGCTGACGCTGCTCAAGCAGGCGCGGGCGCAGGGCGTCGGCGTGCTGCTCGCGACGCAGAACCCCGTCGACCTCGACTACAAGGGCCTGGCCAACATGGGCACCTGGATGGTCGGCAAGCTGCAGACCGAGCGCGACCGCGAGCGCCTGCGCGACGGGCTGCTCGGCGCGGGCGCCGACGCGGCCGCGATCGACGCCCTGCTCGACGCGACGAAGAAGCGGGTGTTCCTGCTCCACGACGTGCACCGCAAGGGGCCCGAGCTGCTGCACTCGCGCTGGGCGCTCTCGTACCTGCGCGGCCCGCTGACGCGCGAGGAGATCGAGCCGCTGATGGCGGGGCGCAAGGCCGCGCCCGCCGCGCCTGCCGCGTCGCCCGCGGCGCGCTCCGGCGGCGCTTCGGCGCCCCCCGCGCCGGCCGGGCCGCCGCTCGCGCCTGCGCCGTTCCGCCACCACTTCCTGCGCCAGCAAGGCGGCGAGATCGCCGAGGCGCACGTGTTCGTCAAGGCCGCGGTCCGCTACAAGGGCGTCGACGGCGAGCGGATCGTGCTGCGCGCCTGGCCCGTCGGCGCCGGTTCCTTCGCCGAGATGCTCGACACCGACGCGCTGGTGATCGAGGAGGACGCGCTCGAGACCAGCGGCCCCGACAACCTGCGCTTCCCGGACCTGCCCGGCGCGTTCGCGGCCGGCAGCAGGGCGCTCGACAAGGCGCTGCGCGAGAGGCTGCCCGACAAGCTCTCGGAGCGGGTGTTCGAGGACCCGATCACCGGTGAGCGCAGCCGTCCCGACGAGACCCGCGAGCAGTTCGCCCTGCGGCTCGTGGCCGCGCCGGGCGCGGAGGCGAAGAAGCTCGAGCAGAAGCTCGAGAAGCGGCGGCGCGACCTGGCCGCCGCCGAGGCCGACCTCGCGACCCGCAAGAAGGAGACGTGGGTGGCGGTCGGCTCCGCGATCCTCTCCAACATCGGACTCTTCACCGGCCGCAAGAAGACGGTCAGCCTGCCCGGCGGCGTGCTCACGAAGAACCGGATGGAGAACACGGCCGAGGCCCGGGTCGATGCGGCGCAGGCGGACATCGCCGCGCTCGAGGGCCAGCTCGCGGAACTGCGCCAGGTGGATCCCGCCCGCTTCGTCGAGGCGGTGCTGGTGCCGCCTCGCAACGGCGTCAAGCTGCTCCGCTACGACCTCGCCTGGGTGTACTGACCGCGTGAGGCCCTGGGCGTCGTGCGTTGCCTTCGTGGCAGCAGGCACGGCCGCCGTGGGGCAGGCGCCGCCGCGGCCGGAGTTCGGCAGCTACGCTGACCGGGTCCTGGTCGACGTCGTCGTCACCGACCGTCGACACCGTCCCGTGCTCGACCTCCTGGCGTCGGACTTCGAGGTCCGGGAGGACGGCCAGCGGCGGCCCGTCGTCTCTTTCGCGGCCTTCGGCGCTGCCGCCACCCGGGCCCGGGCCGCCCGCGCGGCAGAACCCCTGGGCGCGGCGGTGGCGCCGTTGCCCGCCGACGCGCCGCAGTTCGTCCGTGCGGCGACCGTGCTGCTGGTCGACGAAGGCCACCTGAGCCTGGAGGAGACCGCGCGACTGGCGCCTGTCCTGACCCGCATCCTCCGCGGCCTCACGGAGCGGACGGGAGCGCTGCTGATCCTCGCTCCCTACACGGGGATCTCCTGGCAGGGGCGCCTGCCCGAAGATGCGCTGAAGCTGGCGGAGGTCGCCGGCCACGTCCGCGGCCGGCGGGTGCCGATGATCTCCACGTTGCCGATGACCGACGCCGAAGCGCTCGAGATCGAAGCGTCCGACCCGCTCACGTTCCGGCGCCTGATGAGCCGCTTCGGGTTCCTGAACCCCGGCAGCCAGGGGATGATCGAGTCGATGGTCCGCGCCCGCGCCGCGGAACTGGCGGCCGAGGCCACCGCCCGCCGCCGGGACACCTTCGGCGCGCTGCAGATGGGGCTCGATTGGCTGGAGCGCCAGCCCGGTCGCCACTCGATGCTGATGGTGACCGGGGGCTTCCCGAACGACCCGCGCGAGGACGGCTTCCGCGAGCTGGCGACGCGCTCGCTGCGCGCCAACGCGCCGATCCACTTCATCGACGTCGGCAGCCCCTCGGCCTTCGGCAAGTTCGAGGGCATCGCCTACCCGCATGCGCTGCCCGACGGAGCCCGGGTTCCCGCCTGGGAGGCCACCGCGGCCGCGGCTGGAGCCGACCGCGTGGCGCAGAACACGGGTGGCCTGCGGCTGGGTGGTGCGGACCTCGAGGCCCACTTCGAGCGCGTGCTCGACACCACCCGCACGTACTACGTGCTGGGCTACGACCCGCCGCGCGACCGCAAGCCCGGCTTCCGCCGCATCGAGGTGAAGGTCCGCCGCAACGGCTTGCGTGTGCTGGCGCGCAAGGGCTACTTCGACGACGCCGCGCCGGCCGCTCGTTGAGCCGCGCTCAGGGCGCCTGCGTGACCTCGGCGAAGCGGATGTAGGAATCGGCGCGCGGCTGCCAGGCGAGCCGGCGGTCGAGCGCGTAGCCGTCCTGGTCGACGTAGAGCGGGATCCAGGCGCGGCTGCGCGTGAAGCGGGCGACCAGGAGCTGGAGCAACTGGAGTCGCTCGGCCTCGGAGGCGACCTGGGCCGCGGCTTCGATGCCGTGGTCGAGCTCCCGGTCGGAGTGGCCGCCGTAGTTGTCGCCGCCGAGGCGGCGCGCCGGGTCGGGCGTGTGGACGACGCTCTCCAGGAACTCCGCCGCATCTCCGGTCACCGAACCGCGCCGGCTCATCCACAGGGCGGACTCGCGCACGCCCGCGAAGAAGGCCGCGTCTGGCTGCGCGACGACCTCGAGTTCGACGCCGACGGCGCGCCACTCGTCGCGCAGCAGGTTCGCGGCGTCGGCCAGGATGTTGCGGGTGTGGAGGCGGGCGCGGAAGCCCCTCGGGAAGCCCGCCGCTGCCAGCAGCTCGCGTGCGCGCGCCGGGTCGTGGGCCGGGACGCCGATGCTGGGGACGAAGCCGAAGATGTTCCGGGACACCGGCTGGCCCACCGGCGAAGCCAGGTTGGGCAGCCGCGCCACCAGGCGCGGACGATTGATCGCGACGTCGAGCGCGTGCCGCACCCGCGGATCGAGCAGCGGGTTGCGCGGTGCGTCGACCTGCGGGTTCCGCTCGCGGCTCACGTCGAGGCCGACGTGCTTGAGCAGGATGTTCTCCTGGCGCAGCGCGCGGTAGCGGGGCAGGTGGTCGACCGCGTTCTCCAGCTTCCGCGTGTTGGCCTGGGCGAGATGGAAGCGGCCTGCGGCGAGGCCCGCGAGCGCCTCTTCCGGCGTCACGCCGAGCTCGATGCGTACGCGCTCGAAGGCCGGGCGCGGGCCCCAGTACCCGGAGGCCCGGCGCAGTTCCACGGCACGCCCGGGCTCGAAGCTCTCGATCCGGTAGGGGCCCGTGCCGGGCGCGCCGCGCGACAGTGCGTCGTCGTCCGCGTCGCGCGGGGCGATCAGCACGAAGCTCAGCTTGTTGAGGAAGGTGCGGCTGGGCCGGGCGGTGCGGATGCGGACGGTGCGCGCGTCGACCGCCTCCACTGCAGCCACGTCGGCGAGGTAGGCGCGCATCGCCAGGTCGGGCCGGTCCAGCGGCCGGCGCAGCGAGGCGACGACGTCGGTCGCTTCGCAGGGGCGTCCGTCGTGGAAGCGCAGCCCCTCGCGCAGGTGGAAGATCCAGGTCAGCGGGTCGGGGCTCTCCCAGTAGCGCGCGAGGCCCGGGCCGACCTTCATCTGCAGGTCGGTGGCGACCAGCGAGTCGTGCACGTTCGACAGCACCGAGTAGTTGCTGACGGTGTTCTCGATGTGCGGGTCGAGGGTCGCGACCTCGTAGGGGACGCCGACGACGATCCGGTCCGGAGCAGGCTCGCGCCCGGCGCAGGCCACGCCGAGGAGCGCCAGGAGCGCGGGCAGCAGGCGCTTCACGCGGGGGCGATCACGACCATGCGCAGGCTGGTCATCTCCTCGACCGCGAAGCGCACGCCCTCGCGCCCGAGTCCGCTGCCGCGGTTGCCGCCGTACGGCATGTGGTCGGCGCGGAAGATCGAGGTGTCGTTGATCATCACGCCGCCGACGTCGAGCCGGCGCACGGCCTGCAGCGCCTTGTCGAGGTCGCGGGTGTAGATCCCCGCCTGCAGCCCGTAGTCGGTCGTGCCGGCCGCGTCGAGCGCGTCCTCGAAGCGCGCGTAGGGCACGATCGAGACGACCGGCGCGAACACCTCCTGGCACATCACCTTCATCGCGGGCGTCACGCCGGTCAGTACCGTCGGCCAGAACAGCGCGCCCTCGCGCCGCCCGCCCAGCAGCCGGCGGGCGCCGGCCGCGAGCGCCTCTTCCACCCAGGCCTCCGCGCGCTCCGCGGCCGCCGTCGAGATCATCGGCCCGACGTCGCAGGCCGGGTCGAGCGGGTTGCCGACCCGCAGCGTCGCCGCGGCGGCCACGAAGCGCTCGGCGAAGGCGTCGGCGACGCTCTCGTGGACGTACAGCCGCTGCAGGCTGAGGCAGACCTGGCCGGCATTGGCGAAGGCCGACATCACGCAGCGCGGCACCGCCTTGTCGAGGTCGGCGTCGGGCTCGACGATCGTCGCCGAGTTGTTGCCGAGCTCCAGCGTCACGCGCTTCAGCCCCGCCAGCGCCAGGATGCGACGGCCGACAGCGGGGCTGCCGGTGAAGCTGACCATCGCGGGCACCGGGTCCGTGCACAGTGCCTCGCCGGTCAGCGGGCCCTCGCCGTGGACGAGCTCCAGCGCCCCCGCGGGCAGGCCGGACTCCGCGAGCAGCTCGGCCAGGCGCACGGCCGAGAGCGGCGTGCGCTCGGCGGGCTTGAGCACCACCGTGTCGCCCGCGGCCAGCGCCGGCGCCACCTTGTGCGCGACCAGGTTGAGCGGGAAGTTGAAGGGGGTGATCGCCGCGACGACGCCGATCGGCATCCGCAGCCAGAAGCCGAGCCGGCCTTCGCCCGCCGCGGAGGCGTCCATCGGCACGGTCTCGCCGTGGATGCGGCGGGCCTCGTCGGCCGCGAAGCCGAAGGTCTCCGCCGCGCGCGCCACCTCGGCCGACGCGTACTTGAGCGCCTTGCCCGACTCGCGGGCGATCAGCCGCGCCAACTCGTCGGCGTGGGCGCCGAGTCGCTCCGAGGTCGCGCGCAGGATCGCGGCCCGGCGGTGGGCCGGGGTGGCGCTCCACGCGGGGAACGCGGCCCGCGCGCGCCGCGTCGCCGCGGCCACCGCGGCGGCGTCGGCCACGGGGAGCTCGCCCAGCCGCTCGCCCGTGTGCTTGTCCACGACCACCAGGGGTTCCATCGGCGGCCTCCACGCCGAATCTACCGCAAGGCGGGCTTGCTAGACTCCGGGGGGACGCGGGAAGGAGCCCAACCCATGATTCAGCCGAACGTGCGCGCCGCCCTCAAGCATCTCGACGCTCGTTACCCCGACTACCTCGCCGACCTCGTCGCGCTCTCGCGCATCCCCAGCATCTCCGCGGCCGGCTTCCCGCCGGAAGAGGTACGCCGCTCGGCCGAAGCGACCGCCGAACTGATGCGCCGGGTCGGCATCGAGAACGTGCAGGTGCTCGAGGTCCCGGGCGCGCACCCCTACGTCTACGGCGACTGGCTGAAGAAGCCGGGCGCGCCGACCATCCTGCTCTACGGCCACCACGACGTGCAGCCCGCGGGGCGGCCCGAGAAGTGGCTCTCGCCGGCGTTCGAGCCGACGGAGCGCGGCGGGCGGCTCTACGGGCGCGGCACCGCCGACGACAAGGCCGGCGTGATGGCGCACGTCGCCGCCGTCGCCTCGTACCTGGCGGCGACCGGGGAGCTGCCCTGCAACGTGCGCTTCGTGATCGAGGGCGAGGAGGAGATCGGCTCCGAGAACCTCGGCCAGTTCCTGAAGCTCTACCGCCCGCAGCTCGACGCCGACTACATCGTGCTGTCCGACACCGCGAACTTCGACACCGGCGTCCCGGCGCTGACCTACCAGCTCCGCGGGATCGTCCAGGTCGACGTCGAGGTCCAGGGCCTGGCGGCGCCCGTGCACAGCGGGATGTGGGGCGGGCCGGTGCCCGACCCCGTCCAGGTGTTGTGCCGGCTGATCGCCGACCTGACCGGGCCGAAGGGCGAGCTGAACGTGCCCGGGCTCTACAAGCAGGTCGCGAAGCCGGGCAAGAAGCAGCTCCAGCGCATCCGCGCGCTGCCTTTCGACGAGACCAAGTTCAAGCGCGACGCCGGGATGATGAAGGGCATGGGCCTCGCCGGCGAGAAGGGCTACTCGGTCTACGAGAAGCTGTGGACGCGGCCGTCGCTGACCGTGATCGCGTTCGAGGCCCGGAACATCGTCGGCTCCTCCAACCAGATCATCGACGCCTGCCGGGCGCGGCTGTCGATGCGGATCGTGCCGAACATGAGCCCGCGCACCGCAGGCCAGCTCCTCGTCAAGAAGCTGACCACCAACCCGCCGCACGGCATCAAGGTCACCGCGAAGGTGACCGGGGGCACTCCGTGGTGGACGACCGACCCCGAGGGGCCGGCGTTCGAGGCCGCGCGGCGAGCGTTGAAGGCCGGCTTCGGCAAGGAGACGGCGATGATCGGCGCCGGCGGCTCGATCGGCTTCGTGCAGCCGTTCGCCGACGCGCTGGGCGGCGCGCCCTGCCTGCTGATGGGCGTCGAGGACCCGAAGTGCAACGCGCACTCGGAGAACGAGAGCCTGCACCTGGGCGACTGGAAGAAGTGCATGCGCTCCGCCGTCCACCTCTACGAGGAGCTGGCCCGGCTCGGGCCCGCGAAGAGGCGCCGCTAGGAGGCGAACGGGTGCGAGTCCTGCGCCCCGCCCGTACCGCGGGCGGGGCGGCCGTGCTGCTGGCGGCCATGCTGGGCGCCGGGTGCGCCCGGCCGGCCGTCCAGGGCACGGTGCGCATCGCCCACGAGGCGGACGCCCTCTCGCTCGACCCGCTGACGGTGGCGGAGGCCGCCACCCACTCGATCCTGTCCAACCTCTACGAGGGCCTGGTCGCCTTCGACGGCGAGATGCGGCTGGTGCCGGCTCTCGCCGTGCAGTGGAACAGCCTCGACGAGCACACCTGGCAGATCGAGCTGCGTCCCGGCGTGCGTTTCCACGACGGCCACGAGCTGAACGCCGACGACGTCAAGTACACGCTGGACCGCGCGCGCAGCGACCCCGAGTCGGGCGTGCGCGGGCACCTGGCGACGCTGGCCTCGGTGCAGATCCTGTCGCCCACCCGGCTGCGGCTGGTGACCTCGCGTCCCGACCCGCTGCTGATGAACCGCCTGACGTACGTGCACATCGTGCACGCGCCCGACCAGGCCAGCGGCCCGGGCACCCCCGTCGGCACGGGACCGTACCGCTTCGTCGGCTGGCAGCCGGGCCGCCAGCTCGACCTCGTGGCGTTCCCCGACTACTGGGGGGGCGCGCCGCCGATTCCGCGGGCGACTTTCGTGCCGGTGGCCGAGGGCTACGACAGCGTGCGCGTGCTGCGCGAGGGCCAGGTCGACGTGCTGCGCTACCTGCCCGAAAACCTGGCCGCGGAACTCCGCGACGGCGACGTGCGGGTCGAGGAGCGGGCGGGGCTCACCTCCTACTACCTGTGGCTGCGCTCCGCGGCCGCGCCGGGCGCCCGCAACCCGTTCTCGGACCGCCGCGTGCGGCAGGCCGTGTCGCTGGCGCTCGACCGGCCGCGGATCGTGCAGAGCCTCGGCGGCCGCGGCACGCCCGCCGTGCAACTCGTCCAGCAGGGGGTGTTCGGCCACGTCACGGGTCTGGCACCGCTCGCGCACGACCCGGAGCGCGCCCGGGCCCTGCTCCGCGAGGCCGGCTACGCGGACGGCTTCGAGATCACCCTCGTCCACCGCGCCCAGGCCTCGCAGACGCTGGTGGCGAGGCTGGTGCGCGACCAGCTCGGCCTGGTCGGCATCCGGGTCGGGCTCGAGGCGCCGGACTGGCCCGACGTGATCCAGCAGATCCGCCGCGGCGGGCTGCCGTTCTTCCTGCTCGGCTGGCGCTTCGAGAACGGCGACGCGGCCAGCTTCCTGCACGACTGCCTGATGACCCGCGACCCGGCCCGCGGCGCGGGCAGCTACAACCCCGGGTACTCCAACCCGCGCCTCGATCGCCTGATCGAGGACAACGCGCAGATGTTCGGCGAGACGGGCCGGCTCGCCCAGTACGGCGAGTTGATGAAACTGGTCCTCGACGAGATGCCGATGGTGCCGCTCTACCACCGCGCCAACCTGTTCGGCGTCTCCAACCGCGTCGAGTGGCACCCCCGCCTCGACGGCAAGCTCCTCGCCGCCGAAATGAAGCTGCGCTAGCAGCTTCGGGGGTTCGGGGGCGGAGGAGGCTTCGCGTCCGACGTAGCCCCCGACGAGCGCGGAGACGCCGCGAGGCGGCTCCGCGACTCCAGAATGGGGGTTCGGGGGCGGAGGAAGGCTAGCCTAGCGCTTGCCGAGGAGTTCCAGGACGCCCAGCGACATCGCGGGCACGTAGGTGATCAGCAGCACGCCGATCGCCAGGATCGCCAGGAACGGGAACGCGTCCTTGTAGACCTGCAGCAGCGGCTTGCCGAAGCGCGAGGAGGACAGGAACAGGTTCATGCCGACCGGCGGGGTCAGGAAGCCCAGCTCCAGGTTGGCGATGAAGATCACGCCCAGGTGCACCGGGTCGATGCCGAAGGCGGCGCCCATGGGCGCGATCAGCGGCGCCAGCACGACGATCGCCGAGAACAGGTCGACCAGGCAGCCGACCACCAGCAGCAGGACGTTGAGCGCCAGCAGGAACACCAGCGGCGAATGGATGTGCTCCTTGACCCAGCCCAGCAGCAGGTCGGGGATCTGGGCGTCGACGATGTAGCTCGTGGTGCCCATCGCGGCGGAGAGCAGGATCAGCACCGACCCGGTCAGCACCGCCGACTTGGCCAGCGCCTGGACCAGCCCCTTCGTGACGGTGATGTCGCGGGTGATCACGACCGACACGAAGGCGGCATAGAACAGCGCGGCGGCGGCGGTCTCGACCATCGAGGCGCGGCCCGAGGCGAACAGGTAGACGATGCACACGGGCAGCGCCAGCTCCCACTTCGCGCCCCACGCGGAGGCGAACACCTCGCGCACGGCGAAGGCCTGGCGCTCTCCGGCGGAGCGGCCCTGCCACATCGCCCAGGCGACCACCAGTCCGACCATCAGCAGCCCCGGCAGCAGTCCGGCGATGTAGAGCTCGTCCGCCGGCACGCTCATGTCGCGCTGGGAGGCGACGACGCTGTAGAGGATCACCGGCAGGCTCGGCGGGAACAGCAGGCCGAGGCTGCCGGAGGCGGTGACGAGGCCGGTGGAGAAGGACTCGGAGTAGCGGTCCTTCAGCAGCATCGGCATCACCAGGCCGCCGAGCGCGATGATCGTCACGCCCGAGCCGCCCGTGAACGTGGTGAACACGGCGAGCAGCGCCGCGACCATCACCGCCAGGCCGCCCGGCAGCCAGCCGAACAGCGAGCGGAACAGCCGCAGCAGCCGGGTCGAGGCCTGGCCCTCGGCCAGCACGTAACCCGCGGCGGTCAGCAGCGGGATCGCCGGCAGCGTGGGCGAGGCGATCAGCCGGTAGATCTCGAGCGAGACCGCGGCCACGGGCGTCTGGTCCTTGAAGAACAGCAGCAGCGCCAGCGATCCCATCACCGTGAACACCGGCGCTCCGAGCAGCGCGCAGGCCAGGATCACGACCGCGAACGGCCAGGGGGTCGAGGTGACGAAGTCCTGCGCCTGGGAGAGCGCGAACACGCCGGGAATCGCGGCCGCGGCCAGCGCCCGCCAGCCCCAGCGGTCCGAGGCGTGCCAGGCGAAGCGCAGCGCCATCAAGCCCAGTGCCAGCGGCATCACGCACTCGCTGATCCAGGCGGGCAGCCCGATCGCCAGCGTGGTGCCCGAGGAGCGGTTTTCGGCGACCACCAGGGCGCTCGCGTAGGCCAGCACGCCGCAGGTCGCGGCGGCCAGAGCGTGGGACACGAAGCGGGCGAACTTCTTGACCTTGCCGTGGCCGAGGAACTCCGCCGTGGAGAGCATCAGGTGCTTCTCCTCGCGGGTCGCCAGCAGGCCGCCGGCGAAGGCCAGCCACATGGTCAGGTGCTGGATGTAGGCGGCGGCGCCGGGCACCGGGTTGGCGCCCAGCGCGCGCCCGGTCGCCTCGGCGAGCGGGATCAGGGTGGCGAGCGCGAGCGCCGCCACCAGCACGCCCTGCTCCACGCGGAGCAGGGCCTGGGTCAGCTTCACTTGCCGCCTTTGGCGTTGCGGGACTTGCGGTACTCGTCGCGGTGGCGCAGGGCCTCGTCGAAGGCGTCGGCGGGCACGATCGGGCCGCGCACCTGCGGGTACATCGCCTCGGCCGCCTTCTGCCAGGCGGCGCGGTTGCGGGTGTCGACCGCGACCACGTTGAGGCCGCGCTTCTTCATCGCCTCGACGTCCTTGGGGAGGCTCGCGACCACCTCGGCCCGCATCTTCTTCCCGGCCTCTTCGGCCGCCTGCTTGAGCGCCGGGCGGATCTCGGCCGGGATCTGCTCCCAGGTCTTCTTGCTGATCACCGATGCCCCGAGCAGCAGTTGCCACTTGAGGTCGGTCATGTTCTTCGCCTGGTTGTAGTACTGGGAGATCACCGCGACCTGCGGCGGGGTGCCGAGCGCGGTGACGAGGCCGGTCTGCAGCGCGGTCGCGATCTCGGTCGCGGGCAGCGGGACCGGGTTGAAGCCGGCCGCCTTCCAGGCCGAGACGGCCTTCTCGTCGCCCTGCCAGGTGAAGAGCTTGAGGGCCTTGAGGTCATCGGGGGTGGCGACGGGCTTCTGGGTGAAGAAGTGGACCCAGCCGGCGTCCGCCCAGTTGAGGACGACGAAGCCCTGCTTCTCGATCGAGGCCTCGAGCCGGGGCCGCATCTTCTCGAGGACGGCGTAGACCTCCTCGTCCGACTCGTACATCAGCGGCACGCCGAGCGCGTAGACCGAGTTGTCGATCTCGGCCACGCCCACCGCGGTCAGCACGCCCGCGTTGAGCACGCCCAGCTTCATCTTGCGCACGACGTCCGGGTCGTCGCCCTGGGTGCCGCCCGCGTAGATGCGCAGCGTGACCTTGCCGCCCGAGATCGCCTTCCACTGGGCGGCGGTTTCCTTCAGGATGTTGTGCCACGACGAGCCCTCGGGCGCGAGGGTGGCGAGCTTGATGATCTGGGCGTCGGCCGGCGCCGCGGCGAGCAGCGCGAACAGGCCCAGGACGAGTGCGGCACGGCGGACGACAAGTCCCTTCATGCCCTCAATTTACCCGATCGGGCCGGGCCCGGCGAAGGGCCCGCGCAGGGGCTACTCGACGAACAGCAGGTCGACCCGCCCCAGCAGCCAGCGCGCGCGGCGCTGGGTGACCAGGTTGACGAGCCGCAGCTCGGGCTCGGCGTTCACGTCGATGGCCAGCGCCCGGTTCAGCAGCGCCTCGAACTCCGCCTTGTCCTGGAGCGAGACCGAGACGGTCTCGGCGAAAGCGACGAGGGGCGCCGCCCGCAGGCCCTTCGAAAGCGCGTCGGCCCGCTCCAGGTGCTTGCGCGAGGCGTCGACCGAACCGCCGACGCTGCGGCGGGCGCCCTCGTAGGAGATGAAGAAGTCGTGGATGCTGCCGCGATCGTACGCCTCGTCGAGCTCGAGCGCCCGGCGCGCCAGGTGCTCCGCGAGGTACTGGTCGGCGGTCAGCTCGGAGTCGGTCTTGTCGATCGAGATCGCGGCGCCCCAGGCGAAGGCCGTCCAGATCAGCGTCGGCACGTCCTTCTTCTTCATCGGCGCGAGCGCCGCCACCGGGTCCTTGCGGAACGAGGCGCGGAACCCGGGGTGGGCGGCGTCGAGCCCGCGCATCCCGTAGTCGAGCGCGCGCAGGTACAGCTTCTTGGCTCGCGCCCGCAGCTCCTTCGCCTTCTCGAGGTCGTCATCCTCGATCTCGTCCGCCTCCTGCTGGACGTACGCGTAGGCGTACTGGGTGAACCCGCTGGAGGTCGCGTAGAGCAGCCCCTTGTGCTTCGGGCTCTCCTCCAGCAGCGACTCCATCAGCTTGAGGCCGAACGGCGTCGCCTCGCGGATCAACTCGGGGTCGTCGTCCTTCGCGTACACGCCGCCGCCTTCGGCCAACGCGTTGCCGAGCGAGTTGACGGCGATCTTCTTGACCGAGCAGGCGGGGAGGACGGCGAGGGCGAGGAGCAGGAGCAGGGGACGGGGCAGGCGCATAGCGCCCCATCTTACTCAGGCCGGGGCGCCCTCCGGCTGCTCGGCGAGCCGCCGGCCGCGCTCGATGTCGACCTGCGAGAGCAGGGCGGCGCCGATCACGAAGAACGCCAGCAGGCCCAGGATCGCGTTGCGCGAGGAGCCGGTCAGCACCACCATCGCCGCGAACAGCGCGGGCCCGGCGATGCCGGCGAACTTCTCGGAAACGGCGTAGAAGCCGAAGTACTCCGACGAGCGCTCGCGCGGGATCAGCGTCGCGAACAGCGAGCGCGACAGCGCCTGCGAGCCGCCCTGAACGGTGCCGATCAGGAACGCCAGCACGAAGAAGTGCCAGGCCTCGGTCATGTAGTACCCGACCAGCGCGGTCGCGAAGTAGACGGCCAGCGAGAGGTAGATCGCGGGCTTGGGGCCGGTGCGGGCGGCCATCATCCCGAACAGGAAGGCGAACGGGAAACCGACGAACTGCACCATCAGGATCGCGGCCGTCAGCGCCGCGGCCGGGATCCCGATCTCGGTGCCGTAGGTGGCTCCGACCTTGATGATGGTGTTGATGCCGTCGTTGTAGACGAGGAAGGCGAGCAGCATCAGGAACGCGTCGCGGCGCTGGCGCAACGCGTGGAACGTGCTCCACAGGCGCGTCAGGCCGGCGCGGACCGCGGCGGCGGGGGAGCGCGGCGCGTCGACCACCGCCGGCTCGTGCACCAGCCGGAACAGCGGCAGCGCGAAGACCAGCCACCAGGCGGCGGCCGAGACGAAGGACCAGCGGGTGGCGCTGCCCGCGTCGGCGAAGCCGAAGGTCGCGGGGAACGAGATCCACAGCAGGTTGATCGCCATCAGCACGCCGCCTCCGAGATAGCCGAGCGCGTAGCCGGCCGACGACACGCGGTCGATCTCGTCGGGCCCGGCGACGAACGGCAGCAGCGAATCGTAGAAGACGAGAGTGCCCGCGAAGCCGACGTTGGCGGCCACGAACAGCACTGCCCCGAGCAGCCAGTCGCCGGGGCCGACGAAGAAGAGCGCCGCCGTGGCCGACACGCCGAGCGCCAGGAACAGCGCCATCATCTTCTTCTTGAGCCCCGCGGCGTCCGCGATCGCCCCCAGCAGCGGTGCCGTCACGGCCACCAGCGCGGCGCCCACGGCCGTCGCGGTGTAGAAGCGGGCCGAGGCCTCGTTCGGCGCCAGCCCCTCGGCGGCCACCTTCGCGAAGTAGATCTGGAAGATCTGGATGATCGTCGTCATGAAGCCCGAGTTGCCCCAGTCGTAGAGCACCCAGGCCCGCACGTCGGCCCGCGTCAGGCACAGCCGGTGGAGGAGGGAGTGCAAGCGCGGCCGTCAGTGCGCCGGTTCGGGGTTCCGGAACCTCTGGATCGCGGTCAGGACCATGACGATCAGGCCGCCCGCCACGACGCCCACCAGCGCGTTGACGAGGGTGGGGCCGACGGCCGCCAGGGGGCCGGCGCCCTGCTCGAGCTCCTGCACGAAGTGGTGGATCGGCGGGATGCCGTGGGCCAGGATGCCGCCGCCCACGAGGAACATCGCCGCGGTGCCGGCCACGGAGAGCACCCGCATCAGGCCGGGGGCGGCCGCCAGCAGGCCCGCGCCGACGGCGCGCGAGAAGGCGTCGGCGCGCCGGCTGAGCGCCACGCCGGCGTCGTCGAGCTTGACGATGCCGGCGACCAGGCCGTAGACGCCGACGGTCATCAGCAGCGCGATTCCCACCAGCACGCCCACCTGCTTGCCGAACGTGGCCCCCGACACCGTGCCCAGCGTGATCACGATGATCTCGGCCGAGAGGATGAAGTCGGTACGCACGGCGCCCTTGATCTTGTCCTTCTCGAGCGCCATGAAGTCGACGTTCGGGTCGAGCAGGGCCTGCTTCAGCTCCTCGCGCCCCGCCTCCGCCTTCTCGGGCGGGTGCAGCACCTTGTGGGCGACCTTCTCGAAGCCTTCGAAGCACAGGAAGGCGCCGCCCAGCATCAGCAGCGGCAGGATCGCCCACGGCGCGACGGCCGCGATCGCGAGCGCCGCCGGCACCAGGATCGCCTTGTTGACGAGCGAGCCCTTCGCCACCGCCCACACCACCGGCAGCTCGCGGTCGGCGCGCACGCCGGTGACCTGCTCGGCGTTGAGGGCGAGGTCGTCGCCCAGCACGCCGGCGGTCTTCTTGGCCGCCACCTTGGTCAGCACGGCGACGTCGTCCAGGATCGTCGCGATGTCGTCGATCAGCGCCAGCAGCGAAGAACCGGCCACGGAATCACCTCTCGGGAATGCGGTACGTTACCCGAACTGGGTCCGGCGCGGGCTAGGATCCGCCATGCCCCTGCTCGGCAACCTGTTCGCCCTGGTCGTGGCGGTCGTGCTCGGCGCCGTCGTCAACATGCTGCTGGTGGGACTGGGGCCGGCCGTGATCCCGCCGCCCGCGGGTGTCGACGTGACGAATCCCGAGAAGCTCGCGGACAGCGTGCACCTGTTCCAGCCTCGTCACTTCGTGTTCCCGTGGCTCGCCCACGCGCTGGGCTCGCTGGTCGGGGCCTTCGTGGTGCACGTCCTCGCGCCCAGTCGCCGCTGGCCGCTGGCGTGGGGCGTGGGCGGGTTCTTCTTCGCGGGCGGGCTGATGGCGGCGAGCATGATCCCCGCGCCGGCCTGGTTCATCGCGCTCGACCTGCTCGGCGCCTACATGCCGATGGCCTGGCTCGGCGGGCGCCTCGCCGAGCGCGTGCGACCCTCGGCCGTGGCCACCGAGGCATAGAATCACGGCCATGGAGCGCCCCCTACCCGGTTCGCCCGCGCAGCAGGTGGCGGGCGAGGTCGCGAGCCGCCTGCGTTACCCGTGGGCGTTCGGCCTGCTGCTCGCAGCGCTGGCCGTGGACCTCGTCGTGCCCGACCCGATCCCGTTCCTCGACGAGCTGGTGCTGGCGCTGCTGACGGTGGTGTTCGGCGCCTGGCGCACCCGGAAGAGAGCGCCCGAGGGGAGCCCCCCGGGCCAGTGACGGAGGCGCCGGCCGTCACCCTCGCCCCGCCTCCCGGCCCCGCCTGGGAGAGCTTCGGCGACGAGCAGCTCCTCGACCTGCGGCTGTGCGACCTCGGCGTGACGATCGTGGGCAGTGCCCTCGAACCGCGCCTCGCCCAGCTCGCCGCCGAGCTGCAGGACCGCGGGCTGCGCTTCCGCCCGCACTTCTGGCTCGCCGACGAGTGGTTCTGTCCCGACGGCGTGCCCGGCATCGCGATTCCGTTCTACCTCGCGCACCCGCGGCTCGAACGGCTCGAGCAGGCGCAGATGCTCGAGGTCGAAGGCGGCACCCCGGACTGGTGCATGAAGATCCTGCGCCACGAGGCCGGCCACGCGATCGAGAACGCCTACCGCCTGCGCCAGCGCCGCGAGCGGGTTCGCCTGTTCGGCCGCAGCTCGCAGCCCTATCCCGACCACTACGAGCCGCGGCCCTACAGCCGCAGCTACGTGGTGCACCTCGAGTCGCGCTACGCCCAGAGCCATCCCGACGAGGACTTCGCCGAGACCTTCGCCGTGTGGCTGACGCCGGGGTCCGACTGGCGGACGCGCTACGCGGGCTGGCCGGCGCTGCACAAGCTCGAGTACGTCGAGCGCCTGATGGCCGAGATCGCGGCCCAGCCGCCGCTGGTGCGCACCCGCAGCCGTCAGGACTCGCTGCCGCGGCTGCGGCAGACGCTGCGCGAGCACTACGCGCGCAAGCGCCGCCACTACCGCATCGACGACGACGGCGACTTCTACCTGCGCGACCTGCTGAAGCTGTTCTCCGCGGACCCCGCGCACGCGGCCCAGCCGAGCGCCGCCCGATTTCTCTCCCGCCATCGCACCGTGCTGCGCCGCCGCGTCCGGCGCTTCACGGGGGAGTACGCGTACACGATCGACCAGGTGATCGGCGCGATGATCGAGCGCTGCCGGCGGCTCGGGCTGCGCCTGGTGGCCGGCGAGGCGGAGACGCTGCTCGACCTCGGCGTTGCGCTCACGGCCCAGACCTTCAAGCATCGCCACGCCGGGCGCCACAGGGTGCCGCTGTGAACGCCGCCCGCGGCAACGGCCGGCGCCTGCGGATCCTGGCGCTGATGCACGAGACGCTGGTGCCGCCCGAAGACGTGACCGGCGTCGACCTCGCCACCGCCGAGTGGAAGACGGAGCACGACGTGGTCTCGACGCTGCGCGGCCTCGGCCACGAGGTGCGCGCTCTCGGCGTCGGCGGCAACCTCGGCGACATCCGTCGCGCCGTCCACGATTTCCAGCCGCACATCGCCTTCAACCTGCTCGAGGAGTTCGACGCGGTCGTCGGCTGGGACACCAACGTGGTCGCCTGGCTGGAGCTGTCGCGCGTCGCCTACACGGGCTGCAACTCGCGCGGCCTGCTGCTCGGCAGGGACAAGGCGCTGACCAAGAAGCTGCTGACCTACCACCGCATCCCGGTCGCCGACTTCGTCGTCGCGCCGCGCGGACGCCGCTTCCGCCGCCCCAAGCGGCTGCGCTTCCCGTTGTTCGTCAAGTCGGCGACCCTCGACGCCTCGGCGGGCATCTCCCAGGCCTCGGTCGTCGAAGACGACGACAAGCTCGCCGAGCGGGTGCGCTTCGTCCACGACAACCTCGGCACCGACGCCCTGGTCGAGACCTACGTCGAAGGCCGCGAGCTCTACGTCGGCGTGCTCGGCAACGACCGCCTCAAGGTGCTCCCGGTGTGGGAGCTGCACTTCGAGAACCTGCCCGAGGAGCGTCGCAGGATCGCGACGGAGCGGCTCAAGTGGAGCGCCGCCTATCGCGAGCGCCACGGCATCGATACGGGCCCCGCCCGCGACCTGCCGCCGGAACTGGTCACCCGCATCGGCGAGGTCTGTCGCCGCGTGTACCGCAACCTGCTGCTCTCCGGCTGCGCCCGCATCGACCTGCGCCTGACGCCGCAGGGGGAGGTCTACGTGATCGAGGCCAACCCCAACCCCCAGATCGCGCGCGACGAGGACTTCGCCCAGTCGGCCCTGTCGGCGGGCATCGCCTATCCCGATCTCCTGCAACGCATCGTCAACCTCGGCCTGCGCTGGGAGCCGACGCGTCTGACCTGAGCGCGAGCGTGGGCGCCTGGCCTCGCCCTAGTCGTTCAGGCCTGCGCCGAGGTACTCCTGGCGGGCGCGGACCCGCAGGCCCGGCCTCCGGACCTGGACGTCCAGCGTGTGGCGCCCGCCGCGGGCCACGCCGGCGGGTTCGTACGCGAGCAGGTAGGACGCGCCGACCTCGTCGAGCACCGCGCGAAGCGAGGCCGTCAGGTCGGCATGGCGGGACACCGTCCAGTAGGCGCCGCCCGTGATCTCGGCGGCCCGGCGCAGCGGGGAGGCCTCGCGCGGCTCGCGGCCCGGCCTGCGCGCGGGGCGTGTCGCGTCGACGCCGACGACGTGGAGCAGCGCCTTCGACCGGCGGGCCGCGCTGGAGAGGTGGGCGGCGTCCAGGAAGCTCGCGGAGTCCGCCCCGTCGGAGAAGACGACGACGACGGGGCGGCCCGCTCCCCAGTCGTGCGCCAGGCCGGCCCACACGGCATCGACCAGCGACGTGAAACCGCGCGCCGTCAGCGCCTCGATCGCCGCCAGCACGCGGTCGTGCTCGCGCGTGGGCTCCTGGAGCAGCACGACGTCGTCGCTGAACCCGACCAGCGCCGCGCGGTCGTGCGCGGCCAGGCGGCGGACGAAAGCCGCCGCCGCCTGCTTCACGAAGCCGAGCCGGGCCCCGGCCAGGCTCCAGGACGTGTCGAGCACCAGCACGGCCGTCGCCGGCACGGCCTCGCGCCGCACGAGGCGGACGTCCTGGAGCACGCCGTTGTCGCGCACGACGAAGTCGCCGGCTTCCAGGCCCGACACCGGCTGCCCGTCGCGGGAGACGAACGCGTCGAGGTGGACGGTCTCGACCCGGCTCGAGAACACCGGCGGCGCCGGAGCCTGCAACAACAGGAACAGGAGGGCGATCACCGGCGGTACTCGCCGCGCAGCGACTCGAGCACCCGCCAGCGGCTCTCGACGGTGCCGACCCGGTACTCCGCCCACGGGTCGCGGCCCTCGCCCTGCGGCTGCAGCGCCCGGGCGAGGGCTTCCTGCGCCGCCTCACGGTCGCCGAGCGGGTCCGCGACCCGGGCCAGGCCCAGCCACGCCGCCTGCGACGCGGGGGCCTCGCGGGCCGCTTCGGCATAGGCCTCGCGCGCGGCCGCCGGGCGGTCGGCCCGCTCGTGCGCCAGGGCCAGGAACAGGTGCGCGAGCGAGCGCTGCGCCGAGCTGCCGGCCGCCGCGCGCGCGCGGTCGAGTTCCGCGATGGCCGCCTCCGGGTTGCCCCGCAGGACCAGCAGCCGGCCCAGGCGGAGCCGGGCCTCCACCCGGCCCGGGTCGGCCGCGAGGGCGGCGCGGAAGGTGGCGATCGCCTCGTCGAGCGTCGCGCGCGGGAGCGCGAAGACGAGGCCGGCGTCGCCCGCTCCTTCGATCGAGTGGGTCTTCGGAGCGCCACCCCCCTCGTCGCGCGGAAGCGTGGCGATCCTCTCCTGCAGCGTGCCGAGCGTGGTCAGCAGGTCGGGGTCCCGCGGGTGCCTCCGCAGCGCGTCGCCCAGCAGCGCGTGGGCCTCCTGGAGGTGGCTCCCGCCGAGCGCGGTCAGCGCGGCGAGCAGCGAGAGGCGCCGCGCCGCCTCGGCGCCCAGGCCGCAGCCTTCGCCGGCGGGGGAGCGCTTCAGGAGGTCGCGCGCCAGGTCGAGGATGGCGACGCGGTGGACGGGGCGGGTGCTGCCGGAGCCGCGCTGGATCGCTTCGCACAGGACCAGCACGGCGCCACAGGCGCGGCGGTCCTCGAACCGGAGGCGCCGCCACGGGCGGCGGTCTTCCGCCTCGACCTGCGCCGTCGTGAGGCGCGCGAAGTCGGGGATCACGTCGGCGCCCTCCAGGTACCGCGTCGCCAGCCCCGCCAGCGATTCGTCGCCAAGCGCCGGAACGGCCAGGCCGATTCCCCACGCCACCAGCGCGGCGCTCCACGCGTGACCCCGGACCATGCGCCGATGGTGACGCCGGTCCGGCGGCCCGGCAACCGGCGGCGCTGTGACGAGTCGCACCCGCGGGCGGCGGCCGGCGCGGGCCGGGCGCTCGCTCCACTACACTGCGGGCTTCCGGGCGTGTGGGGTACCGCCCGTTTCGGGAGGCACGGTGATCCACGACGACATCCTCGGCACCGTCGGCAACACGCCGATCGTCCGCGTCAACAAGCTGGGGCCGAAGCACGCGACGCTCTACGTCAAGTGCGAGGCCTTCAACCCGATGAGCTCGGTGAAGGACCGCCTGGCGCTGGCGCTGATCGAAGACGCCGAGCGCCGCGGCACGCTGAAGCCAGGCCAGACGGTGGTCGAGCCGACCTCCGGCAACACGGGCATCGCCCTCGCGATGGTGTGCGCGGCGAAGGGCTACCCGTTCGTCGCGGTGATGGCCGACAGCTTCAGCGTGGAGCGCCGCAAGCTGATGAAGGCGCTCGGGGCGAAGGTCGTGCTGACGCCGGCTGCGGAGCGCGGTTCGGGCATGGTGCGCCGCGCCGAGGCGCTGGCGAAGGAGCGCGGCTGGTTCCTGCCGCAGCAGTTCGAGAACCCCGCCAACCCCGCCTACCACCGCAACACGACCGGCCCGGAGATCCTGCGCGACTTCGCGGGTCGCCGCCTCGACTACTTCGTGAGCGGCCTCGGCACCGGCGGCACGATCACCGGCGCGGGAGAGATGCTCAAGAAGGCGCGCCCCGAGATCCGCATCGTCTACACCGAGCCCGCGACCGCCCCGATCGTCTCCAAGGGGGAGTGGCAGCCCCACAAGCTGCAGGGCTGGAACCCGGACTTCGTGCCCGCGGTCTTCAACCGCGAGATCGTCGACGAGACGGTGCTGGTGACCGAGGTGGAAGCGCGCGACGCGGCGCGTGACCTGGCGCAACGCGAGGGCATCTTCTGCGGCCTCAGCTCCGGCGGCACCTTCGCCGCGGCCGTCAAGGTGGCGGAGCACGCCCCGGAGGGCTCGGTGCTGCTCGCGATGCTCCCCGACACGGGCGAGCGCTACCTCTCCACGTTCCTCTTCGAAGGCATCACGGAAGACTCGGACGTGGTGTAGGGGCGTTGGTGTCGAGCAGGCCCTTCACTTCCAGGGCGCCTCGTCGGTCGCTTCGCCAGGTCCGCTCGCAGCCAGGCGGGGTGGCGCGCGCCGGAGACGCTCTCGCACGCGGGCGGGGCCTCGCGCCGCCCGCAAACAAGAACGGCGCGTGGTCGGGGTTGCCGCCGCCCGCCGGTCGTTCCGACCGTGGCGCGCCACCCCGGCCGTCACCCACGCGCCCACCCTATAATCTGATCATCGCCATGAAGTTCACGCGCATCACCGCTCACCCGTCGGTCTGCACGGGGAAGCCGTGCATCCGTGACCTGCGCTTCCCGGTGTCACGGCTCCTCGGCTTGCTGGCGGCACGTCAGACGCCTGAGCAGATCCTAGCGGCGTACCCGTACCTGGAGGCAGACGACATCGACGAGGCCCTGCGCTACGCGGCCAGCCTCGCCGAGGACGAAACCGTCGAACTCGCGGGGTGAAGTTCCTGGTCGACATGCCTGTGACGCCACAGGCGGTCGAGTTCCTCAGCGCCCGGGGCCACGAGGCGGTTCACGCGTTCGCCATCGGGCTCGGTACGAGCCCCGACGAAGTGATCCTCGAACGTGCTCGCAAAGAGGGCCGCATCGTCGTCACCGCGGATCTGGACTACCCGCGCCTTCTCGCACTCCTTGAGGCGGATCAGCCGGGAGTCCTCCTGTTTCGAGGGGGCTCGTACTCCGACGTCGAGATGCTCTCGCTCCTCGGTCGCGTCCTGGCGGCTGTCGAACCCGCGGAACTCGCCGTCTCGTTGACCGTCGTCGATCGCCGCCGCGTCCGCCGCCGCCACCTGCCGTTGAAGGGCTGACCGGACCGCGCGCGCCGCGAACCGCGGCGGCCCGTCCCTGCGGTTTTCGACACACGTCGCCTGGCATTGCCGGGGACGGCCGGGGCGGGGGGCGCCGCTGCCCGGCGCTCCGCGGGCGGGGTGGGCTCGCACTCCCGCTGCGGGCTCGCCGGGCGGGGTGGCGTGCGCCGGGGATGCTCGCGCACGCGGGCGGGGTTGCGCGCCGCCGGAAAGAGAAACGGCGCGCGGTCGGGGGTGCCGCCGCGCGCCGGGCGTGCCGCCCGCGCCGCAGCGCTGGCGGGGACGGAAGAACGACTACGCCGAGTCGCCCGCTCTCGCCTCTCTGCGGCCCGCGAAGATGCTGGCCTTGAGGTAGTCGCGGTTCATCCTAGCGATGAACTGGACGGGGATCTCCTTCGGGCAGGCCGCCTCGCACTCGCGGTGGTTGGTGCAGGAGCCGAAGCCCTCCGCGTCCATCTTCGCCACCATCTTCGTCACGCGGGACTCGCGCTCGGGCTGGCCCTGGGGCAGCAGCCCGAGGTGGCTGACCTTGGCCGCGACGAACAGCATCGCCGAGGCGTTGGGGCAGGCGGCCACGCAGGCGCCGCAGCCGATGCAGGCGGCGGCGTCCATCGCCAGCTCGGCCGCCTCCTTGGGGACCGGGATCGCGTTGGCGTCCTGGGCGTTGCCCGTGGAGACGGAGATGAAGCCGCCCGACGCGATGATGCGGTCGAACGCGGAGCGGTCGACGACCAGGTCGCGCAGGACGGGGAACGCCGTCGCCCGCCACGGCTCGATCGTGATCGTGTCGCCGTCCTTGAACGAGCGCATGTGCAACTGGCACGTCGTGGTGGCACCGCGCGGCCCGTGCGGCCGGCCGTTGATGACCAGGCCGCACATGCCGCAGATGCCCTCGCGGCAGTCGTGGTCGAAGGCGATCGGCTCCTCGCCCTTCTCGTTGAGCCGCTCGTTGACGACGTCGAGCATCTCCAGGAACGACATGTCGGTGCTGATGCCGTGGGCGTCGTAGGTGACGAACTTGCCCGGGTCCTTCGGCCCCTTCTGGCGCCAGACTTCGAGGGTCAGGTTCAGCGTCTTGCCGTTTCCGCTGCTCACTTGTAGCTCCGCTGCTGAAGGTGGACGTTCTCGAAGGTGAGGGGCTCGACCAGGCGCTCGGGCGTCTGGTCCTTCCCCTTGTAGGCCCAGGCCGCGACGTGGCAGAAGCGCTCGTCGTCGCGCAGCGCCTCGCCCTCCTCGGTCTGGTACTCCTCGCGGAAGTGGCCGCCGCAGGACTCCTCGCGGACGAGGGCGTCGCGCGACATCAGCTCGCCGAGTTCGAGGAAGTCGGCCACGCGGCCGGCCTTCTCCAGCGACTGGTTGAGCTCGTCGCCGCCGCCCAGGACGTTGACGTTCTGCCAGTACTCCTCGCGCAGGGCGGGGATCAGCTCGAGCGCCTTCTCCAGGCCCGCCTTGTTGCGGGCCATGCCGCAGTACTCCCACATGATCTTGCCGAGCTCGCGGTGGAAGCTGTCCACCGTGCGCTTGCCGCGGATCGACAGCAGCTTGTTCGTGCGCTCCGCGACGTCGGCCTCGACCTTCCTGAACTCGGCGTGGTCGGTGCCGACCTTGTCGAGCTTGTTGGAGGCGAGGTAGTGGCCGATGGTGTAGGGGATGATGAAGTAGCCGTCGGCCAGGCCCTGCATCAGCGCCGAGGCGCCGAGCCGGTTGGCGCCGTGGTCGGAGAAGTTGGCCTCGCCCAGCACGTGCAGGCCGGGGATCGTCGACATCAGATTGTAGTCGACCCACAGCCCGCCCATCGTGTAGTGGACGGCGGGGTAGATCCGCATCGGGACCTTGTACGGATTCTCGTCCGTGATGCGCTCGTACATCTCGAACAGGTTCGAGTACTTCTCGCGCACCGCGTCCTCGCCGAGGCGCTTGATCGCGTCGGCGAAGTCGAGGTAGACGCCCTTGCCGCCGGGGCCCACGCCGCGGCCCTGGTCGCAGGCCTCCTTGGCCGAGCGCGAGGAGATGTCGCGCGGGGCCAGGTTGCCGTAGCTCGGGTACTTGCGCTCGAGGTAGTAGTCGCGCTCGTCCTCGGGGATCTGGTGCGGCGCTCGGGCGTCGCCCGCCTTCTTCGGCACCCAGATCCGGCCGTCGTTGCGCAGCGACTCGGACATCAGCGTCAGCTTCGACTGGTGGTCGCCGCTGACCGGGATGCAGGTCGGGTGGATCTGGGTGTAGCAGGGGTTGCCGAAGGCCGCGCCCTTGAGGTACGCGCGCCAGATCGCGGTGACGTTGCAGCCCTTGGCGTTCGTCGAGAGGAAGAAGACGTTGCCGTAGCCGCCGGTCGCCAGGCACACGGCGTCGGCCGCGTGCGAGCTGATCCTGCCGGTGACCATGTCGCGGACGACGATGCCGCGGGCCTTGCCGTCGATCACGACCACGTCGAGCATCTCGTGGCGCGAGTACATCTTCACCTTGCCCGCGCCGACCTGCCGCTGCAGCGCCTGGTAGGCGCCGATCAGCAGCTGCTGGCCGGTCTGGCCGCGGGCGTAGAACGTGCGGCTGACCAGCGCGCCGCCGAACGAGCGGTTGGCGAGCAGGCCGCCGTACTCGCGGGCGAACGGCACGCCCTGCGCCACGCACTGGTCGATGATGTTGGCCGACACCTCGGCGAGGCGATAGACGTTGGCCTCGCGGGCGCGGAAGTCGCCGCCCTTGACTGTGTCGTAGAACAGCCGGTACACGCTGTCGCCGTCGTTCTGGTAGTTCTTGGCCGCGTTGATGCCGCCCTGGGCGGCGATCGAGTGGGCGCGGCGCGGCGAGTCCTGGTAGCAGAAGCAGGAGACGTTGTAGCCGAGCTCGGCCATGGTGGCCGCGGCCGCGCCGCCGGCGAGGCCGGAGCCGACCACGATCACGTGGTACTTGCGCTTGTTGGCGGGGTTCACCAGCTTCATCTCGAAGCGGTGCTTGTCCCACTTCTTCTCGATCGGGCCCGAGGGGATCGCGCTGTTGAGTTCCATGGTGCTACTCCCTCACGCTCGCGGCGTCCGCGGGCGCGGTCGCCTGGGCGATCACGGGCGGGGCGGGCTTCACGATCCCGGCCAGAACGGCGACCGGGAAGCTGATGTTGCCGGCCACGATGATCGCCGCGAAGGCCGTGGCCGCCGCGTGCCGCAGCAGGTCGTACTTCGGGTGGGCGAGGCCGAGCGTCTGGGTCATGCTCCACACGCCGTGGTACAGGTGCAGGCCGAGGCACAGCATCGCCACGATGTAGAAGCCGGAGACCAGCGGCGCCTGGAAGCCGAACACGAAGTTGTTGTGGACCGCACCCTCGACGAACTGCGGGTGCACGGTGCCCGTCGTCAGGTGGAGGATGTGGAAGACGATGAAGGCGCCGAGCGTGATGCCGGTCAGCCGCATCGTGCGCGACGCGTAGTCGCTCTTCTTGTAGGTCTCGACGCGGTAGCCCGTGGGCCGCGCGTCCATGTTGACCTTGGTCAGCGACAGCATCGCCCACACGTGGGCGAGCGCCGAGCCGAGCAGCACCAGGCGGGCGCCCCAGAGCAGGGCGGGGGCCTTGCGCAGCAGCTCGCCGTACTCGTCGAGCTTGGTGGGTCCTGCGTAGACCTGCAGGTTGCCGGCCATGTGCACCAGCACGAAGCCGAACAGGATCAGGCCGGTCACGGCCATCACGACTTTCTGGCCGATGGTCGAGCCGAAGAAGGCCTTGGCGGCGTTCATCCTCGCTCCTTGATGTCAGGGGGTTGCATCGATCGGGGTGGTTGTTCCTCTCGTCGCGTCCGGGGCGGGCGGCCGATTGCGGGGAGCCGCGACGTCCTTCCGCCGGATTCTAGCGCCGCATCAGGCCGTGCCGCGCGCGGCGGCGACGGCCGCCTCGACGGTGCGCGTGGCGCGCTGCTTGTAGAACTCCTGCAGCACCTCGCGCACCCGCGGCTGGCGCGAGCAGATCTCGTCGAGCGTCTTCTTGTCCATCTCCAGCAGCTCGACGTAGGAGGAGGCGGTGACGGTCGCGCTGCGCGGGTTGTCGGTGAGCAGCGAGATCTCGCCGAAGAAGTCGCCCTCCTTCAGCTCGCGGAGCTGCACGTAACGCTGCTCGGCGGTGCGCAGGTAGGCACGCAGGCGACCGGTGGTGACGACGAACAGCGAGCCGCCCGCCTCGCCGGCCGCCATCACGATCTCGCCCGGCTGGAAGGTGCGCAGGTCGAGGCCCTTGATCACCTCGACCAGTTCCTCGCGGGAGAAGTCGCGGAACAGCGGGGTCTCGACGAGCTGCGGGCGCGGCACATCGACGGCCTGCGGCTTGATGCCCTCGGCCTTGAAGATGTCCTCGAGCAGGGAGGCGACCTCGTCGCGGAAGACGTCGTCGATCGAAGCCTGGAAGTCGGTGCCCGGGTCCGCCCCGGCGGCAGGCTCGTCCGAGCTCGTCTCGAAGAGCGGAGGCTCGGCGGCGGGAGCCGGCTCGGGCACGTTGATCGGCGCCATCTCGAGGCCGATCTCGGTGGGTCCCTCCGGGATCTCCTGGCGCTGCACCTCCGGCGTCTTCTGGCGCCAGGGGTCGAAGCCCCCCTTGCGGCTCTCCTGGGAGATCAGGTACGAGAGCTTCTCCTCGACGTCGGGCGTCTTGTGGATGCGCTGCACCCGCTTCAGGACGGCGATCGCCTTGCCGGCGAACCCGGAGAGCGCGAGGTCGTCGGCGAGGTTGTTGAGGACCTCCACCGCCTCGCGGGAGCGGCCGGTCTGCTGCAGGACGTCGGCGAGCTGCATGCGCAGCTTCTCGTCGCCCTTGCGGACCCTGAGCTCCGCCTTCAGCAGCTCGAGAGCCTTCGGGAAGTTCTTCTTCGCGATCAGCTCGGCGACGCTCGCGCTCTTCGAGCGGGCGGTGAAGCTCAGCGCCATGGCAGGAGACCTCCGCCGGGGAGACTACTCCAGCGGGCGGCCTCCAACAATGGAGGGCCGCGGCAGCAGGGCGCGCAGCAGCGCGCTCTGGAAAGCCGGCTCGGCGAAGAGGCCGTGGTGGTCGCCGTCCCCGAACGCGAGGCGGCCCACCTCGTGGATGCCGCAGTCATCGTCGTCCTCGCGGGCGCCCGGCACGTGCGAGGCGAGCAGGCTGGCGCGGGTGACGCGGCCGTCGCCGGCCTCGTACATGAGCGCGGTCTCCTGGCGCTGCTCCGGCTGGAAGCGGGGTACCCCGCGGCCGTCGAACACGGCACGGGCCAGGGTCGGCAGCGTGTCGCCACCCATCAGGGTGACGGGCACCGGGCAGGCGGTCGCCGGTGCCCGGTCCAGCCCCTCGCGCACATCGCGCGCGCGCAGCAGCGCGGCCCGCGCGTAGTCGCGCAGGGCGGGCTCGCCACCTTCGGCGAAGGGGCCCCAGGCGTGCTCCAGCCACGCCTCAGGGTCGAGCAGGTCGATTGGCAGCACCGCCCCGCCTGGCTCGATCAGCGGCTTGGCCTGGGCCGGCGGCAGCAGCGCGTAGAGGGCGGGGAAGGTCGCGCACACCGAGGCCGCGAGGGTAGTCGTCGAGAAGCCGACCGGGCTGCCCAGCAGCAGCGCCTCGAGCGCCGGGATGCTGCCCCCGCTGGGGGCCGTCGCGACCACCATCCGCTCGATGCGGGTGGCGCCGGCCCAGGTGACCGGTCCCGTCGGATCGAGCCCGCCGTACCGCAGGAACAGACGCGCGACCAGGCCGCCCATGCTGTGGCCGACGATGCAGAAGCGCTCGCCCGGGCGGCCGCGCTCGGCGGCCAGCCGCTCGAGGAAGGTGCCCAGCCCGCGGGCCGACTCCACCAGGTCGCGCCGCCAGTCGTACGCGTAGACGTGGTAGCTGCGGCCTCCGACGCCGTCCCGGACGAAGCCGGCGCTCTCCAGAACTGCGACCAGGTCGCCGTACTCGCTGAAGCCGAACAGGCGCGGCAGGATGTGGTCGACGCCCAGCAGGCCGCCCGGCGTCAGGCCGTCGTGCGCCTCGGAGAGCGGCAGGCGGGCGGGCAGCGCGATGTCGTGGGCGCCGACCATGTTGCCGAGGCCGAGCCAGGCCTCGTCGCCTTCGGCGTCGAGCAACTGCGAGCCGAGGATGCCCGGCACGATCACGACCGGCGGGATCGGCGCGTCGTGCGCCCCGAGCAGCGCCGGGTCGAAACCGCGCCGCGGGCGCAGCGCCTCGTAGAGCACGGCGGCCAGCGCTCCGGCCGCGAAGCCGGCCACGAACGTCCCGGCCCCCCGCGTCCCCACTCGCACCACGGCAGCCCTCCTCAGGGCATGTTACTTGGACCCGGGGCCCCGCCCGGCTAACATCGCCCCCCGCTGTCGCTAGACGCGGCCGCCTGCGATCCGTCCCCGAGCAGCGCGCCCCCGCGACGCAGAGAGGAAGCAGATGAAGATCCACGAGTACCAGGGGAAGGCGATCCTCGCCTCCGCCGGAGTGCCCGTGCCCAAGGGCAAGGTGGCGTTCACGGTCGACGAGGCGGTCGCCGCGGGCAAGGAGCTCGGCTTCCCGGTGGTGGTGAAGGCCCAGATCCACGCCGGCGGGCGCGGCAAGGGCGGTGGCGTCAAGCTCGCGAAGAGCGCCGAGGAGTGCGCGCAGATCGCCGGCAAGATGCTCGGCATGACGCTCGTCACCCACCAGACCGGGCCCGAGGGCCGGGTGGTCAAGCGGCTGCTGATCGAGCAGGGCATGGACCTCGACGGGGCGAAGGAGATGTACCTCGCCGTGCTCGTGGACCGCGCCAGCGGCGCGCCCGTCTTCATGGCCTCCGCCCAGGGCGGGATGGACATCGAGGAGGTCGCCGCGAAGGACCCGAAGGCGATTCTCAAGGAAGTGATCGACCCGGCGGTCGGCTTCGCCGGCTTCCAGGCGCGCAAGCTGGCCTTCGGCCTCGGCCTGCCGGCGGCGGTGGTGCCGAAGGCCGTCGCGCTGATGCAGGGCGTCTACCGGGCGTTCGAGAACGTCGACGCGTCGCTGCTCGAGATCAACCCGTTCCTGATCACGAAGGCCGGCGAGGTGTTCGCCCTCGACGCCAAGGTCAACTTCGACGACAACGCGCTCTATCGCCACCCCGACTGCGAGGCGATGCGCGACCTCGACGAGGAATCGCCGCTGGAGGTCGAGGCCTCGAAGTACAGCCTCAACTACATCAAGCTCGACGGTGGCAACGTCGGCTGCATGGTCAACGGCGCCGGGCTGGCGATGGCGACGATGGACATCATCAAGCTGGCGGGCGGCAGCCCGGCCAACTTCCTGGACGTCGGCGGCGGCGCCAATGCCGACCAGATCAAGAACGCGTTCCGGATCCTGCTCGCCGACCCCGACGTCAAGGCCGTGCTGATCAACATCTTCGGCGGCATCCTGCGCTGCGACGTGCTGGCCGAGGGCGTGATCGCCGCCGTCAAGGAGTTGCACGTGAACGTGCCGGTCGTGGTGCGGATGAAGGGCAACAACGAGGACCAGGGCAAGGAGATGCTGAACGGCTCGGGCCTGGCCTTCACCACGGCCGACGACATGATGGAGGCCGCGAAGAAGGTCGTGGCCGTGGCGGGAGGTGCGCGATGAGCGTGCTCTGCGGCAAGGACACGCGGCTGGTCGTCCAGGGCATGGGCAAGCACGGCACCTTCCACGCGAAGGGCTGCCGCGACTACGGCACGAACGTGGTCGGCGGAGTGACGCCCGGCAAGGGCGGCACGACGGTCGAGGGCTTCCCGCTGTTCGACACCGTCGGCGAGGCGGTCGAGAAGGCCGGCGCCAACACCTCCGTGATCTTCGTCCCGCCCCCGGGCGCGGCCGACGCGATCATGGAGGCGGCCGACGCGGGCATCCCGCTGATCGTCTGCATCACGGAGGGGATCCCGGTCCTCGACATGGTGAAGGCGGCCCAGTACCTCAAGGGCAAGAAGACCCGCCTGGTCGGCCCCAACTGCCCGGGGATCATCTCGCCCGGCGAGCGCTGCAAGATCGGGATCATGCCCGGCCACATCCACATGGGCGGGCCGGTCGGCGTCGTCTCCCGCAGCGGAACGCTGACCTACGAGGCCGTCGGCCAGCTCACCGCGCTCGGCATCGGTCAGTCGAGCTGCCTGGGCATCGGCGGCGACCCGATCATCGGCACCAACCACACCGACGCCCTGCGCCTGTTCAACGAGGACCCGGCGACCGAGGCGATCGTGATGATCGGCGAGATCGGCGGCAGCGCCGAAGAGGAGGCCGCGGAGTACGTGAAGGCCCACGTCAAGAAGCCGGTGATCGGCTTCATCGCCGGCCAGACCGCGCCGCCGGGCCGCCGCATGGGCCACGCCGGCGCCATCATCAGCGGCGGCAAGGGCACGGCGGACGAGAAGATGAAGGCGATGCGCGACGCGGGCATCCGCGTGGTCAAGTCGCCGGCCGAGATCGGCCAGGCCGTCAAGGAAGCGCTGGGGCGCTAGCGGAAGAAGGAGTCGAGAAGACCTTGGAGAGAACGTTTTCGATCGTCAAGCCGGACGCCGTCAAGGCGGGCAACACCGGCGCCATCCTTTCGCGCATCGAGAAGGCCGGCTTCCGGATCGTGGCGCTGCGCATGCGCCACCTGACCCGCGCGGAGGCCGAGGGCTTCTACCACGTGCACGCGGCGCGCCCGTTCTTCGGCGACCTGTGCACGTTCATGTCCTCCGGTCCGTGCGTGACGATGGTGCTCGAGCGCGACAACGCGATCGCCCACCTGCGCGACATCATGGGCGCGACCAACCCGGCCAATGCCGCGGCCGGCACCATCCGCAAGGACTTCGCCGCCTCGATCGAGGCCAACGCGATCCACGGCTCGGACGCGCCGGAGACCGCGAAGTTCGAGATCGGCTACTTCTTCGCGGGGCTCGAAACCCGCTAGCCGTTCCGCTAGCCTTCGAAGAGTGGAAGCGCCGCGGGCCTCCCCGGGAGGGGGAGGCCCGCACCCCCTCCGGCCCAGAGCCCTCCCGCGCAGGAGTGGGCTGCCCATGAGTTCGACGGGGCCCGTGCCCGAGTTCAACACCGTGATCGCGGCCGGCGTGCTGCCGGACGTGCTGCGCCAGCTCTACGTCGGGCGCCGCAGCGGCGACCTCGTGCTGCTCGAGGGCGCGCACCGCACCCGTTTCCGGGTGGTGCGCGGACACATCGTCCACGCCGACTCCTCCGACCCCAGCCTGCATTTCGGCACCCTGCTGCTCGCCTCCGAGCAGATCACCCGCGAGAACCTCGAACTCGCCAGCGCCGTCGTGCGCTCGGGCCAGGCGCGGCTGGGCGAGGCGCTGATCATGATGGGCTTCCTCGACGCGGAGCAGGTCGAGGCCGGCCTGGCTTACCACGTCCGCCGCGTCCTGCACCAGGCGCTGTCGTGGCGGCTGGGGCACGTCGCTTTCGTGCCCAAGGAGCCCGAGCCGGGGGACCCCTACGACCGGCCGCTGCCGGAGACGACCGGCGAGATGGTGGCGGCGGCCGCCCGCGAGTTGCCCGACGAGGTGATCGCCTGGCAACTCGGGGACGAGTCGCGGGTGCTGGTCCCGGCCCAGGATCCGCTGGTCCGCTTCCAGCACACCAACCTGAGCGCGATCGAGGGGTTCGTGTTGTCGCGAGTCGACGGGACCGTGGCGGCGAGCGAGGTGATCGCCACTTCCGCGCTGGCGCCCGCCGAGGTCCGGCGCGCGCTCTTCCTGTTGCTGTGCGTCGGGCTCGTGGAGTTCGCCGCCGAACTCCGGCCGCCGCCGCGCGACAGCGCCCAGTTCCTGCGCCAGGAGATCGAGACCCTGTGGGCCGACCTGCGCAACCGCGACCACTTCGCCGTGCTGGGGGTCGGCCGCGACGCAACCGCCGCCGAGATCAAGGCCGCGTTCTACCGTCAGGCCAAGCGATATCACCCGGACGTCCATCACGACCCCGCGCTCGTGGACCTGGGCTCCAAGCTGGAGGACATCTTCGGTCGGGTAGTCGAGGCCCACAAGGTGCTGGCCGATCCGGACGCACGGGGGCGCTACCGGTCCGCCCTGGAACGGCTGGAGACGGCGCCCGCCCCGATCGCCGGGCCGGGTTCGAGTTCGGGCTTCCAGTACCGGATCGTCGTCAAGGAAGGCACGCCCGGCTCGATCGCTCCTCCCGCGCCGGTCGACCCAGCGGGCATGTACAACCGCGCGCTGGGGCGCTTCGACGAGGGCCGCTACTGGGAAGCCATCGCGATTCTGGGGGAGCTGGTGCCGATCGCCGAAGGCGCCGAACGCGCCCGCGCCCGGCTGTTGCTCGCTCGCGCCCACCTGAAGCACCCGGAAGCCGAGCGCGAGGCCGAACGCGAGCTGCTGGCGGTCACTCGCGAGGCGCCGGACCAGGTCGAGGCCTTCGCGCTGCTGGGCAGCCTGTACGCCCGGCGGAAGATGAACGCACGGGCGGCCACCATGCTGCGACGTGCACTCGAGCTCAACCCGCGCCACAAGGCCGCTCGAGCCGACCTGGCCGATGTGGAACTGGCCCTCGCCGACGCCCCGCAGCGACCGAACTAGGGGACGCCGGACCTCTGGCGAGGACGGCTCGCGCGTGAGGCGGTGCCCCCAAGTCACTGAAGAAAAGCGTCTTGCATTGGCGACCTGACGGCACGTCGGTTGCAAGGGAAGTGAGCGAGGTCACGTCCATGAGAACCGCGCTCGCCGTCGCCCTCCTGCTCGCCACGCTGCCCGCGCTGCCCGCGGACGCCGCGGACGACTACCGCCACGGCCGCTTCCGCACGGTCGAAGGCGGGGTGTTCGTCCAGGGCGCCGAGGACACCGCCTCCGACGAGGCGACCCGTCACCTGCCGTACCTGCCCGGCGACCGGGTCTGGACCGACGCGGGCGGCCGCGCCGAGTTCCAGTTCGTCGACGGCAGCCAGCTCCGCCTCGACTTTGGATCCAAGCTCGACTACCTCGAGCACGTCGAAGGGACGGACGAGCGGGTGGTGTTGCGCCTGTGGTCCGGCTCACTGTTCCTGCGCGCCCGGGATCGCGGCGCGAGCTGGGAAATCGAGACGCCGGCCGGCCTGGTCACCGTCGACCGCCCCGGCGCCGTGCGGGTGGACGCGACGGCGGACGCCGTGCGGGTGTCGGTCTACGAAGGCGAAGCCGCGCTGGAGGCCGGTCGCAGCCGCGCCGACCTCGGCCCCGGCGAGCGCGCCTATGCCGAACGCGGCTACGCGCCGAGCCTGGCCGAGCGCTTCGACCGCGGCGAAGACGACGAGTTCGCGCTGTGGAACGCGGAGCTCGACGAGCGTCGGGAGTACGCCTCGGAGCGCTACCTGCCCGACGAGCTCGACGTCTACGCGGCCGACTTCGAGGACAACGGCGAGTGGATCTACGAGGTCGAGGTCGGCTACGTGTGGCGGCCCTACGTCGCCGCCTCGTGGCAGCCCTACCGCGACGGCCGCTGGGTCTACACGATCTACGGCTGGACCTGGGTGCCGTACGAGTCGTGGGGCTGGGCGCCGTTCCACTACGGGCGCTGGGGCTACTCGGGCCGCGGCTGGTACTGGGTGCCCGGGCGCACCTGGGGCCCGGCCTGGGTGTCGTGGTCGATCGGCCGCGACTACGTCGGCTGGAGCGCGCTCGGCCACCGAGATCGCGTGTGGTCTTCGCCCCACCACCGCGGCTCGCGCGGCCGCGCCTACCCCCGCGGCTCGTTCGCAGGCGGCGGCGAGCCGCACGACGCGTGGAACTACGTGCGCCGCGGCGAACTGGGCGCGCGCGACGTCGCCCGCCGCCGCGTCGACGTGGCGCGGGTGGCGGCCGACCCGCAGCGCCTGATCGACCAGCCCGTGCGGCTGGGCCGCGACTTCGAGCCGGCCGCCGAGCGGCCGCGGCTCGCCGGCTCGCGGCCCCGCGCCGGGGGCGGGGCCCCCGTGACGACCTCGCGGCCGACGATCGGCGACCACGTGCCCGAGCTGCGCGACGACCCGGCCACCACGATCCCCACGCCGCGCGCCCGTCGCCGCGGCGAGGTCGAGCGCCGGCAGAGCGAGTCGGCCCAGGGCGCCGAGACGGGCCGCACGGAAGCGGCGCAGCCGCGCACGCCGGTTCCAGCGGACGGAGGGCGGAACTGGGGCGCGCGCGACCGCCGCGAGACGCCTCGCGCTCCCGCCGCGGGCGAGCCGGCGCGCGCCCTGCCGCGCACCGAGAGTCCGCGGAGCCGGACCCTGTGGCGCGAGGACTCGCCCGTGCGCACCCGCCCCCGCGACGAGGGCACGCCGGCGGCGCCGTCCTACGAGCGGCCGGCCCGCGAGCGCACGCCGGCGCCGACCGAAGCGCGTCCGCGCGAAGAGGGACGCACGTGGTGGCGGCGCACGCCCGAGACGGATCGCTCGCGGCCCGAGGGGGGCAGCGCGGCGCCGCGCTCCGCGGAGCCCGCGGCGCGCCCGCGATCGGACGACGACCAGGTCCAGCGCTTCCTGCGCTCGCTCTCCTCGCCGCGCTCCCGCGATCGGGGCGGCGACGGCAGCTCCGGTGCCACGACCGCGCCGCGCAGCCGCGACGAGGGCCGGGAGCGCTCGCCGCGCAGCTACGGCGAGCAACCGAGATCGCAGGGCCAGGACCGCCAGCGGGCGCCGCGGGCCGAGCCGCAGCGAGAGGCACCGCGACCCAAGCCCTCCTCGACGAGCGGTTCGGGCTCGAACTCGGGGTCGGGCCGGGCGCGCCACCGCGATCGCGACAACTGAGCCGGTTCGCCGCGCTGCCGCGCCTTGGTGTTAGCCTGACGGCCTATGCTGCGCAACGCCGCCCGCGGCGGCGTCCTCTACTCGCGTCCCGTGCTGGTCTCGCTGTTCGCCGGGGCGATCCTGGTCGGCGCGCTGCTCGGGGTGTTCCTCGCCTACGGGAGCGAGCTGCCGCAGGTGTCGTCGCTCGAGGACTTCGAGCCCAACCTGGTGACCCAGGTGCTGGCCCGCGACGGGACCCTGATCGGGGAGTTCTCGATCGAGCGGCGGGTGCCCGTGCGCTTCGCCGAGATCCCGCCGGTGCTGCGCAACGCGGTGATCGCGGTCGAGGACGCCGAGTTCTGGACCCACATCGGCATCAACCCGTGGCGGGTTCCCGGCGCCATCCTGGCCAACCTGCGCTCGGGGCGGCGCGGCCAGGGCTTCTCGACGCTCACCATGCAGCTCTCGCGGCTGCTGTTCCTGACGCCCGAGAAGACCTACGAGCGCAAGCTCAAGGAGATCCTGCTCGCGTTCCAGATCGAGCGCGCCTTCACCAAGGAAGAGATCTTCACCCTCTACTGCAACCAGATCTACTTCGGGCACGGCAACTACGGCGTCGAGGCGGCCAGCCAGTTCTTCTTCTCGAAGCCGGTCGGCGAGCTGACGCTGACCGAGGCGGCGATGATCGCGGGCATCGCCCAGAGCCCGAGCCGGCTGTCGCCGATCGACAACGCGAAGGCGGTGCTGGCCCGCCGCAACCTAGTGCTGTCGCGGATGCAGGAGGAGCGTTACATCAGCGCCCGCGAGGCCGAGACGGCCAGGGCCAGCGATCTCGGGCTGAACCTGCATCGCCCGCCGCCGTCGATCGCGCCCTACTTCCTCGAGGAGGTGCGCAAGTACCTGGAGCGCGAGTACGGCTCGCAGCGCATCTACCAGGGCGGGCTGCAGGTGCACACGACGCTCGACCCCGCCATGCAGCGGGCGGCCGCCAGGGCGGTGGACGACGGCCTGCACGCGCTCGACCGGCGGGCGCGCGGCTTCGTGCGCACCACCGAGTCCGCGCTGGTCGACGGCGTGCTGCCCGCGGAGCTGTCGCTGCGCGACTGGGATCGGAAGCTCGCGGCGGGCGACGTCGTGAGGGGCGTCGTGGTCGCCGTCGACCGACAGGCGGCGACCGTCCGCGTCGGCCCGCACGAGGCGCGGCTGCGGCTCGCCGACGTCGCGTGGACGGGGCGCACCGCGGTGGGCGAGGTGTTCAAGGTGGGGGACGTCGCCCCGTTCCGGGTCCTCGAGTGGCCGGCGGACGACGGCCCGGGCGCGCTGAAGCTGGCGCTGGAGCAGGAGCCGGAAGTCGAAGGCGCGCTGCTGGCGCTCGACGTGAAGACAGGGGCGGTGCGGGCGATGGTCGGCGGCTACGACTACGGCCGCAGCAAGTTCAACCGCGCGACCCAGGCTCGTCGCCAGGCCGGCTCGACCTTCAAGCCGCTCGTCTACGCGGCGGCGATCGAGGCCAAGGGCTTCACGCCCGCGACCACGCTGCAGGACGCCCCGCTGGTGTACCCGGCTCGCGCCGGGTCTCCGGCGTGGGCGCCGAAGAACTACGACGGCACGTTCTGGGGGCCGATCCCGCTGCGGCGCGCGCTCGAGAACTCGCGCAACATCCCGGCCATCCGCACCCTCCAGGCGATCGGCGTCGAGACCGGCATCGCCTACGCCCGCAAGCTCGGGCTGCAGGGCGAACTGCCCCCCTACCTGCCGATCGCGATCGGCGCCGGCGAGGCCTCGCTCTCCGAGATGGTCGCGGCCTTCGCGTCGTTCGCCAACCAGGGCCTGCGCATGGAGCCGTGGTTCGTCACCCGCATCGCCGACCGCGACGGCAACGTGATCGAGGAGAACCACCCGCGTGGCACCGAGGCGCTGCGGGCCGACACCGCGTACATCATGGCGAGCCTGCTGCGGGGCGTCGTCGAGCGCGGCACGGCGACCCGCGCCCGTGCGCTGGGGCGGCCGATCGGAGGCAAGACCGGCACCACCGACGACTTCACGGACGGCTGGTTCGTGGGCTTCGAGCCGGGTCTCGCCGCGGGCGTCTGGGTCGGCTTCGACGACAAGCGGCGCAGCCTCGGCCGCGGCCAGGACGGCGCCCGCAGCGCGCTGCCGATCTGGATCGACTTCTGGAAGCAGGCCACGGCGGAGCTGCCGATCGAGGAGTACCCGGTGCCGGCCAACATCCTGCTGGTGCCCGTGGACGCTGCGGGCCACCTGGCGCGGCCCGGCACCCCCGGAGCGCGGCTGGAGCCGTTCGTCGCCGGCACCGAGCCGGGGGCGCGGCGGGCCGTGGACGCCGCGGAGTAGCGCCGCTCAGCGTGCGGCGGGGTCTCCCCGCCGCCGGAACCCGACAGGCTGGTAGTCGGGGTAGCGGGCCGGGCCCTTGCCGAAGCTGACCCGCCACGACTTGCCGTCGGCGAGCCGCTGGCGGTAGACGACCCACTCGCCCGTGATGTTCGAGGAGAAGGCGACCTCGCTGCCGTCGGGGGAGTAGACAGGGTCGTAGTTCATCGCGGGCCAGTCGATCAGCACCCGCTTCTCGCCGGTCTCGAGGTCGTGCTCGAGCAGCCGGCTCTTCTCGGACATCAGCCCGCGCCGCACGTACACGACGCGCCTGCCGTCGGGGTGGAAGCGGGGCTCGCAGCCGCCCTCGGAGACGCCGGAGATGCGCTCCGCTTCGCCTGTGGTCGCGTCCGCGACCCAGATCTGGTGGCCGACCCGCCAGTTCGACGAGAAGGTGATGCGGCGGCCGTCCGGGCTCCAGTGCGGGTTGCCGAAGATCGTGCGGTTGCCGTGGAGCACCAGGCGGCGGCTGGCGCCCGAGGCCAGGTCCATCCGCCACAGCCCCTCGGGGCCGCCTTCGTTCGACAGGTAGGCGAGCGAGCGGCCGTCGGGCGAGACGTCGGCCTGCCACTCGGTGAACGCGTTCTTCCGCAGCCGGCGCGGCTCGCCGCCCGCGATCGGCACCTGCCAGAGCTGGAAGTGGCCGTCGCGGTCGGACGAGTAGACGACCGAGCGGCCGTCGGGCGTGAAGCGGGGCAGGCCGTCCGAGGCGGCGTGATCCGTGAGGCGGCGGGCGATGCCGCCGGCGACGGGCACGAGGTACAGGTCCTGGTTGCCGTTCTCCGTCTGCTCGTAGACGAGCAGCGGCCCCTCCGCCTTGCCCTGCCGGCTGGCAGCGGCCGCAGCCGGGGCGCTGCGCGGACCCGAGGCCGACTGCGGGTCGCAGGCCACCGCCGTCGCGACGCACGCGGCCGCCGCGATCGCCGCGAACGCCGCGCGCAGGCCCGCGCGCGTCACAGCGCCTCGTCCACGTCGAGGCCGATGGGCGTCACGCCCTGCTGGCAGGTGGTCGTGGCGTCGAGCAGGAGGCGGATCGTGGGCGGGATGTCCTGGCGGCGCCGACGCAACCAGTGGAGGCGCTCCGCGACCTCGGGCCGGGCCGCCAGCGCCGCGACGGGGAGCGGGACGGGGGCGAACGCGCCGTCCTTCAGGCTCGCTTCGCGGTCGAGGACGTCGATCCGCCGCCGCTCCGTGTCCATGAAGATCCAGTCGCCGGTGCGGATCGCGCCGATCGCGCCGCCCTCGAGCGCCTCAGGCGAGGCGTGGCCGATGCACGGACCCCAGGTCGCGCCGGAGTAGCGGCCGTCGGTGATCATCGCGCTGACGTGGCGCAGGACAGGATCGCGGTTCAGGTACTCCGACGGGTAGAACATCTCGGGGATGCCGTTGGCCTTGGGCCCTTCGCCGGCGATCACGACCAGCACCCGCAGCAGCTTCAGCCGCGCGGCCTCGGTCAGCAGGTCGACGTCGGGCCCGGCGTCGAGCGCGGCCGCCGCGTCGCCGAAGTTGACGCGGGCCAGCGCCCGCACGTCGGCCGGCGCGATCTCGCCGCGCAGCTTCTCCAGCACACGGCCGTGGAACAGGTCGGCCTGGGCCTCCGGCTCGCCGAGGTAGAAGGCGGCCAGATACACCTTGCGGTCGAAGGCCGCGAGCGCCTCGGGCGTCAGCCCCGCGCGCTTGAACACCGCCGAGTCGGTCAGGTTGCCGCGCACCTCGACGATGCCGCTCTGCGGCCGCAGCGGCGTGCGGTACAGGATGCGGTCGTTCGGCGGCAGCGCGTCGGCGAGCCGCGCCGACCAGCGCCCGGTGATCGTCTCGGCGTCTTCGAGCAGGCCCTCGTCGAGCAGGTGCTTCGCCGAGGAGTCGAGCCCGGAGTGGGCGCCGGCCTGGGTCTCGATCGCCAGCGTGAAGAAGCTGCGGTCCTTCGCGGGCGCGATGTCGATCAGGAACGGCGTGCGGTCGGAGAGGTCTGCGATCTCGGTGGGGGAGAGCTTCACGCCGAGCGCCGCGGCCACGTAGGGGAAGTGCAGCAGCCAGTTCATCGAGCCGCCGACCGCGCTCCACATCGTGAGTGCGTTGCGCAGGTTGGCGCGGGCCAGCCGCGCGGCGCTGCGCTCCTCGCGGCCGTGGCGCACGGCGTCGAGCAGCGCGTCCACCGCGGTCGCGACGACCGCGTCGGAGGCGGCCCTGGTCAGCAGTTCCGCCCCGCGCGGGACGAAGCCCATCGCGTGCAGCACGACCTTGTCGGTGTTGCCGGTGCCGATGAAGGCGCAGGTGCCGCCCGCCTCGCAGGTCATCTGCGCGATCTCGGAGAGGAAGCGGTCGCGCTGCTCGCCCGGCAGCGCGCCCTGCGCCTCGAGGCCGTCGAGCAGCTTCTTGAACATCGCGTAGGTGTTGCACTTGAGGCGGTGGAGCAGCAGCGCGTCGATCTCCTCGTCGACGCCGGGGCCGCCCTTGCCCTTCAGCGCGCGCAGGCCGTCCTGGAGTTCCTTCGACAGGTGGCGCTCGGGCATCACCTGGGCCGGCAGGAACGCGGCGTAGAACGGCTTGCGGCCGCGCCGGCGGCGGGTGCGGTCCACCTCGATCACGGCCGCCAGGTCGCCCACCGGCCGCTTGTCGCAGGAATCCAGCAGCAGCGCGGCGTCGTAGCCGTGGGCCTCGATCTGCGAGACCAGCATGGCGGCCGTCAGGTTGCGGGAGACCAGCGAGAACGTCATCCCGTAGTGGCCCTGGGCGATGCCGTCGCACACGGCCGGCTCGGAGGTCTCGAACGGCAGCGCGCCGCGCTCCCACAGCGCCCGCACGGCGCGGCGGCTGATCTCGTCGTCGTCGATCTGCGCCGGGTGGTCGCGGGCGCCGGCGACGATCAGCACCCGCGGCTCGCCGGCCATGAATCGGCGCACCAGCTCGGCGCGCGGCACGCGGATGCCGCAACGGCCGAGCGAGGCCTCGAGCACGGGCAGGAACAGCGTGACCGGCTCCGGCTGCTCGATGACGGGGTCGTTCTTCGACGGGTCGTGCATCCGCAAGGGGGGCCTCCGGGGATGGGAGCGATTGTCTCCGCGTGGGCCGGAAACACGAAGGGCCGCCACCGCGTGCGCGGTGACGGCCCCGGTCGACGGGCGGCAGCTACCGCGCGATCAGGGTCACGACCTCGTCGCGCTCGTACACGGTCTCGCCGTTGATGCCGTCGAGCGAAGCGTCGACCGAGAATTCGCCCGTGCGCACGACGTCGCCGCGCAGCAGGAAGTTGCAGGCCGTGGTCTGGCGCCCGGCCTCGGTGCGCTCGCTGAAGACGCTGCGGTTCGAGACCGTCCAGCGCGGGTCGCTCTCCCACTGGCAGATCTGGCCGCTGCCGTTCTTCTGGGTCGAGTCGAAGGTCAGGAAGTCGCCGACGCGCACGATGATCCGGCCCGACGAGTCGCGCTGGAAGTCCGATCCCTCGGGCGGGCCCTCGATGAAGACGCCGTCGCGGCGGATCGCCTTCAGCTTGAAGCGGTAGGTCACGACCGGACCGGCGGCGAGGTCGGAGCGGTTGCAGTCCCACGGCGTCGCCGAGGTGTTCGGGGTGGGGGTCGCCGTCGGCTGGGTCGTGGTCGTCGCGGACGTCGGCTGGGTGGTGACCGGGGCGGTGGGGGACGAGGAGCCGCCGCCGCCGCAGGCGGCGAGCACGGCGAGTGCGGAAACGCTGGAGAGCAGGACGGACAGGCGCGTACGGCTGAGCTTCAAAACGATACCTCCCACGGCCCCCGCACGAGCGAGCCGAACGCTTCGGATCAAGCAATCATCGTAACAGCGGCCCCCCGGTGAGGCAACGAAGAAAGTTACGATGGGAGTGCGTGTTTCGCAGGCCTGTACGTTCCGTCACACCGCTGCTGACAGCGATCCTGGCGTGCGCGTCGACGCTCCTCGGCGCGGCGCTGGCCGAAGGCGCGGCGCGCGCGCTCGGGCTCGCGCCGGGGCTGGAACGAGTCGCCGTCGACTCCGCGGCCAGCCCCTTCCGCCTCTCCGACGACCCGCTGCTGGGCTACGAGCTCAAGCCCTCGTTCCGCCGCACGGGCGAGGCCGTCGAGACCAGCTCGCGCGGGCTGCGCGATCCCGAGCGGGCCGTGCCGAAGCCGCAGGGCGTGCGCCGCATCGCGTTGCTCGGCGACTCGGTGGCGATGGGGCTCTACCTGGAAAGTGGTGCGCAGACGATCGCCGGCCGGCTCGAGGCGCGGCTCGCCGCCGACCGCGTGGAGGTGATGAACTTCGGCGTCAAGGGCTACGCGACCCAGGCGGAGGTGCGCTACTTCGAGACCCGGGGCGCCGGCCTCGGCACCGACCTCGCGCTGGTGCTGTTCCTGCGCAACGACCATCGCAACTTCAACGGGGACGTGGCGCAGGGCTTCGCCTACCCGCGGCCTGCCTGGACCGAGGCCGCGTTCGTGCGCTCGCACCTGTTCCGCCTGTTCGCGTTCCGGCTCGACCTGTGGGGCTTCCGCGCCCAGCTCGATCCCGCCTACGCGGAGGCGCGCAACCAGGCGGCGTTCGACGACGACAACGTCGACGCCGGGCTGCGCCGCCTCGCCGAGCTGGGGCGGGCTCAGGGCTTCCGCGCCGCGGTGCTGGTGTGGCCCCACTTCGCGCGCGAGGGGCCGGTCGACCCCGAGGGGCTCTTCGAGCCGGGGGAGCCCGGCCGCATGAAGGTCGAGACGATCGCCGCGCGCCACGGCCTCGAGGTCGTGCGGCTGTCGCCGCTGTTCGCGTCCGACCTGGCCCGACGCCACGCTGCCGGCGACACCCGCGATGCCTCCGCGCTCTACACGTTCGACGGCATGCACCCCAACCCGGCCGGGGCCGAGGCCGCTGCCCTGCTGATCCACGGCCTGTTGCGGGAGCGGCCGCAGTGGCTGGGTCCGCCGCCGCTGTCGTGAACCGTGCCCGGCGACTTGCCTCGCGACCGGAGCTCGCGTATAGTCCGCTTCTCGCCTCACGCCGGAGTGGCGGAATTGGCAGACGCGCACGGTTCAGGGCCGTGTTCGCTTCGGCGAGTGTGGGTTCAAGTCCCACCTCCGGCACCAACTCTCAGACTGACACCCCAGACAACCCCGACCCGATCCCGACACCCCCTCCCGGGGGACGGCGATCGCGCGTCCGCTTTCGCGGCGGCGTCCCGCCGCTTTCCGTGGTGAACTCCCGAACGTGACCTCTCCCGCCCGGCGCCCGCGCGCCCGCACCCAGACCCTCGTCGGCCGCCTGACCTGCAACCCCGGCGGCTTCGGCTTCGTCGCCCCCGACTCGCGCCGCGATGGCGAAGGCGACGTCTACGTCTCCGCCGAGAACCTGCGCGACGCGCTGCACGGCGACCGCGTCGCCGTCCAGGTCGAGCGGGTGACCGCGAAGGGCGCCGAGGGCCGCATCACCCGCGTGCTCGAGCGCGCCCTGCAGAAGCTGGTCGGCCGCTACGAGAGCGACGGCCGCTTCGGCGGCCACGTCGTGCCCTTCGACTGCCGCGTGCTGGCCGAGGTGCGCGTCGCGCCGGGCGACGAAGGCGGCGCCGAGTCCGGCCAGATGGTCGCGGTCGTGATCACCAAGCCTCCGACGGTGAACCGCGGGCCGGGCGGGAAGGTCAGCAAGGTGCTGGGCCGCATCGACGAGCCCGGCGTCGACGTCAAGGTCGTGAAGGAGAAGTACGGCCTGGCCGAGGCCTTCCCGCAGGAGGTCGAGGACGCGGCGCGCGCGGTGCCGACCGCCGTCCGCGACGAAGACCGCGCCGGCCGCACCGACTTCCGCCCGTGGCTGACGGTCACCGTCGACCCCGCGACCGCGAAGGACCACGACGACGCGATCAGCCTCGACTTCATGGACAACGGGAACTACCTGCTCGGGGTCCACATCGCGGACGTCGCCCACTACGTGCCCGAGGGCGGGGAGATCGACCGCGAGGCGTACCTGCGCGGCACGTCGGTCTACTTCCCGGGCAGCGTGGTGCCGATGCTGCCGCACGCGCTCTCCAGCCACATCTGCTCGCTGGTCGAAGGCGAGGAGCGGCTGAGCCAGACCGTCGTGATGGAGATCGACCGCGCGGGCAACGTGGTGCGCCACGAGGTCCACGACGGCGTCGTGCGCAGCGCCGCGCGGCTCTCGTACCAGCAGATGCAGGCGGTCGTCGACGGCGACGCCGCCACCCGCGAGCAGCTCGCGGCGGTGGTGCCGCTGCTGCTGCGGATGGACGAGCTGATGCGGGTGCTGCGCGCGAAGCGCCAGCAGCGCGGCTCGATCGACTTCGACGTGCCGGCGCCCAAGCTCACCTACGACGCGGAAGGCCTGATGACCGGCGTGATCGCCGAGGAGCGGCTCGACTCGATGCGCGCGATCGAGGAGTTCATGCTGCTCGCCAACGAGGTGGTCGCCGGGGCGCTGTCCGCGGCCGGCGTCGGCGCCCTCTACCGCGTGCACGAGGACCCCGACCCCAAGCGCGTCGAGGAGTTCTCGGAACTGGTGGCGTCGCTCGGGTACGCGCTGCCGGAGAAGGGCGAGGACGGGCTGCAGCCCGAGGACTTCCAGCGCGTGCTGCGCCAGGCGGAGGGCAAGCCGGAGGCGAAGTTCGTCTCCTACCTGCTGCTGCGCACGATGCGGCTCGCCCGCTACCACGGCGAGAACCTCGGCCACTTCGGCCTCGCGACCGAGCGCTACGCCCACTTCACGAGCCCGATCCGCCGCTACCCGGACCTGGTGGTGCACCGCGCCCTGCGCGCCCTGCGCCACGGCCGGCCGCTCGCACACCTGACGCCCGAGGCGCTCGAGGAGATGGGCCGCCACCTCTCGGAGCGCGAGCGCCAGGCCGACGAGGCCGAGCGCGAGATCCTCGAGTGGAAGAAGGTCCGTTTCATGGCCGACAAGGTCGGCGAGACCTTCCACGGCTGGGTGACCGGCGTCCAGGCCTACGGCCTGTTCGTCGAGCTGCAGGAGGTCTACGTCCAGGGCCTGGTCCACGTCTCGTCGATGACCGACGACTACTACGCGCTCGACGAGAAGGCGCACCGCCTGACGGGCCAGGACTCGGGCCGCAGCTTCCGCCTGGGCGACCGCATCGAGGTGCGGGTCGCGAAGGTCGATCTCGGGCGCCGCCAGGTCGACCTGGTGCTCGAGGACGTCGCCGCGCGCGCCGAGGCCGGCGGAGCCAGGGGCGAGCCGCAGCGGGCAGCGCGCGGCGGCCGAGGCTCGCGCTCGCGGTCGGACAGGCCGGGTGCGCCCCGCGAGGGAGAGGCACGATCGCACGGAAGCACAGGGCGAGGCCGCACGAAGTCGAAGCCGACCGCGCGCAAGCGTCGCTGAGCGCAGCCCGGGGAATCGCCCTCAGCGGCTGAACGAGTCGAGCAGCCGGCGCAGCGGCGCTGTGAGCCGCCAGGACCACGAGCCCTGCAGCGCCGCCAGCTCTGCCGCGAGGCGCGCGTTGTCGGCAGCCAGCGCCGCTCGATCCGCGACCTCGAGCCGGCCGCGGGTCGCCGTGTCGAGCTGCCCTGGCAGCAGCGGCAGCGGCCCCTCCATCAACGCGAAGAGGCGCGCCGCCAGCGCGTTCTGCGGCCAGCGCGCGGCGTCCGGCCCGAAGTCGACGGGGAAGCCGCCGAAACGCGCGGCAAGCTCCGCGTCGCTGACCCGCCGCAGTGCCTGGACCGCCGCTCGGCGTTCGAGCACGGGGCCCCAGTCCGCGAGCACGGCGTCGAGGCCCGCCGAGGCGCCGGCGGCGATCGCGAGCCAGCGCGCGGCGTCCGCGTCGTCGCCGCGCTGCCGGGCCTGCTCGGCTTCGCGGTGGAAGCTCGCGACGCGCGAGAACAGCAGCGCCAGGCCCGCCGCCAGCCGCGGCCCGAAGGACGCGGCGTCGGCGTTCTTGACGAGCGTCAGCAGCGTGTTGCGGTACCAGTGGAAGTGTCGCCAGCGATCGTCCAGCCGCGACGAGGTCGCGTGCCGGCGGTGGCGCACGGCCGCGCCGGCGGCGTAGACGAGCGTCCCGCCTGCGAGGTTGAGGCGCCAGCCGAAATCGACGTCTTCGGCGTAGGCGAAGTACGCGGGGTCGAAGCCGCCCAGTTCGAGGAAGCGCTCGCGCCGCACGGCCATCGCCGCCGCGCAGGCGAACGGCAGGGGCGCGCCGTCCTGCGCCTCGACGAAGCCCGGGTGCCACGACGAGCGCTGGAAGCCGTAACCGGCGATCTGGATCGCGCCGCCCCCGAACTCGATGCCGTTGCCGCTCCAGTCGCGGATCCGGGCCGCCGCGGCTTCCGCGCCCGAGGCCTCCGCGCGGGCGATCAGCGCCTCGCACAGCGTGGGCTCCGCGACCGCGTCGTTGTTGAGCAGCACAAGCCACTCGCCGCGGGCCTCGGCGGCGGCGCGGTCGTTGGCGGCGGCGAACCCGAGGTTCTCGTCGAGGGCCAGCACCCGCACGTTCGGGTGACGCTGCCGCAGCCAGCGCACGGTGCCGTCGGTCGAGCCGTTGTCCACCACCAGCACCTCGGCGTCGGTCGCAGCCGTCTGTGCCGCCAGCGAGTCGAGGCACGGACCGAGCATCGTGCGCCCGTTCCACGAGACGACGATCACCGAGATCCGCGGCATGCGCGATTCTAGGTCCCGGCTTCCGCCGCGAGCAGCCCGATCGCCTGGCGGTACTTCACCTCCATCTCGGCGGCGCACTCCGCGACGTCCTTGACCGGGGGGGCTGCTGCCGCCAGTCGCGGGCCCAGCCCCGGCTCGTCGAGCAGTCGGCGCAGGACGGCGGCCAGGTCGTCCGCGTCCCCCGCGCGGAAGCGCAGCCCGCCGCGGCCGTCGGCGACCAGCTCGCGCAGCCCGCCCAGGTCGGAGACCAGCACCGGGCGCCGGGCGAGGAACGCCTCGTGCACCGCCAGCGGCGAGTTCTCGAACCACACCGACGGCACGACCAGCACGTCGAGCCCGGCGAACACCGCGGCCCGCTGGGAGGGATCGAAGCGGCCGTGGAGGCGGGCGGCGGGGACCAGGGCGCGGACCTCGGCCGCGATCGCCGCAGCCTCGGGCGACCCGCTGGCGTCGCCGTGCACGTGCAGCTCGACCCGCGGGTCGCCCAGCCGCCGGACGGCCCGCGCGAGCACCGTCAGTCCCTTGTGAGCCACGAGCGAGCCCGTGAACCCCACGCGCAGCGGCCCTTCCGGGGCACGCGCAGCCATCGCGGGCACCGCCGTGGCCCAGGCGCGCTCGAAGCCGTAGTCGCAGACCACGACCCGGTCCGGGGCGAGGCCTGCCTCGAGCGCCCGCTCGCGAACGAAGTGCGAGGGCGAAATCACGAAGCTGGCGGCGGCCAGGCCGTCGGCGATGGCGGCCTGGCGCCGCACGAGGCCCGCGAGCAACTCGCGTCGTGGGCCGGACCCCGACCCTGACCCCGCCCGCTTCGCCCAGGCTCGCACGGGCACCGCCGCCAGCGCCGAGAGCGTGCGCAGTCCCGGGCCTGCTGTACGACCCGAGAGGCACGCGGCGCACGCGAGGGCTCCGGGCGGGGGCCCCGCGCAGGGGCGACCGTCGGCGCGCAGCAACTGGACCCTGCGGCAACGGAACCAGTAGTCGGCGAGGGTGACGATCGACGGGATCCCGGCCTTGCGCGCGGCCCGCGGCAATCGCGGCGACAGGTGGATCAGGTGCTGGAAGTGGACGACGTCCGGGCGGAAGCGGGCGAGCGTATCCACGAAGGCGCGCAGCGCGTCGGGCCGGCACTCGTCGGCGCCGACGTCCGAGGTCGCCGGGCCGAACCGGAACACCCGCAGCCCCTCGTCGTCGTCCTCGACGAGTTCGTCGATGCCTGGAGCCGGATGGAGCACGGCCACGTCGTGCCCGCGGCGGGCGAGTTCGCGGGAGAGGCCCGCCGTGAAGACCTCGGTGCCCGCGAGCGACGCGGGAGGGAGGCCGTGCACGACCTGGAGAACCCGCAGCTTCTCGCGCGGCACGGCGCGGGGCGTGGGCCGACGCTCGGTCGTGAGGCCGCCCTGGCGGAAGCCGTCCGCGAGCGCCCATCGGTGTCGCAGCGATCGGACCAGGTCTCGCGGGCCGGGCTGCAGGCCGTCGGCGCGCAGCGCCGCGAGGTCCCCCCGGACGAGGTGTATGGCCAGCCGCGCCGCCGCGCGGCGGCCCGCGACGTTGACCCGGCCGAGGTGGACGCGGTTGAACCAGGCATCGATCCGGGCCCGCCGTCGCATCGCGCCCGGCTCGTACTCGTGCGAATGGTGCACGGCCGCCGCCGGCTCGAACACGATCGCGTGGCCCGCCTCGAGGGCACTGCGAGCCCACAGCAGGTCTTCGCCGAAGGCCGTGCGGGCGAACGGCAACCGCTGCCAGGCGCTGCGCCGCAGCGCGGAAGCGATGTCGTTGAAGTCGACGAAGACGCGCCTCGCATCGGGGGCGAGCGCCGCCCAGGCGGCGCGGTCCGTGATGCGCGTCACGCGGCGCTCGGTGGAGTACGCGAGATCGAGCTCGGCGGCGCGCCGCGCGAGCAGGCGGGCCTCGGGCCGTGGCAGCACGCGGCAGTACGCGCCGGCGACATCGGGGGCGTCGAAGCAGGCGACCAGTGCCCGCAGCCAGTCCGTCGACGCCGGCCAGGCGTCCTGCACGAGGAAGGCGATCACGTCGCCATCGGTCAGCAGGACGCCGAGGTTGCGGGTGTCGCCATGGTCGAAATCGCGGCAGTCGATCTGGCGGATGCGGACGCGGAAGCGGGCCGCGATCGCGAGCGTGTCGTCCGTCGAGCCGGAGTCTATGACCAGGACGTCGAAGGGGAACGGCGCGCGCTGGGCGAAGACGGCCTCGAGGCAGCGGCCGATCGTCTCCGCGCCGTTGAACGTGGGGACGACGATCGAGGCCTTCACGCGGGGGCGGGGAGGCGCGCTGCTAGCATGGGCGTCACGAGCTGCGGCACCGGGCGATTAGACCACGGCGTCCGCGGCCGTCATCCCGAATGCGGATCGCCCTCGTCGTCCACGCCTTCCCTCCCGACTCGGTCGCGGGGGTCGAAGTGTGCGCGCTGCGCCACGCGCGGGCCCTGCGCGAGCTCGGCCACGAGGTGCGGGTCGTCACGGCCGTTCGCGACCTGCGGGCCGCGACCGGCAGCGCGCGGCGCCGGGACCGCGCCAGCCTCGAGGTCGTCGAGGTGGTCAACAACCACGACGGAGGCGGGCTGGCGGCCACGTTCCACAGCCCGGTCGTCGAGGCCGCGGCACTCGCCGCCCTGCGCGAACACGCGCCCGCGCTGGTCCACTTCCACCACCTGATCAACCTCTCGGCGGGGCTGCTGCCCGCGGCCCGGGCGCTCGGCGCGCGCACGGCGATCACGCTGCACGACTACTGGCTCTCGTGCGGCCGCGACGGCCTGCGACAGCGCGCCGATCTCGTCACCTGCGACCGGGTTGAGGCCGCGACCTGCGCCCGTTGCCTCGCCTCGAGCCCGCAGCTCGCCGCGCCGGTCGAGCGCCACGCGCTTCAGGCGGCCGCAGCGCTCGGCCTCGGAGGACTGCTGCAGGCGGCACACCGCCGCTTTCCGCGGCTCGGCTCGGCGGCGCTGGCCGCGCTGCGCGCGCCGGCCGCGCCGCAGGTCACCGCGGACGAGGTCGAGCGACGCGCGACGGCGCTGCGGGCCGCGTTCGCCGCGGCTGACGTGCGCATCGCGCCGACCCGTTTCGCCGCGCTGCGGGCGGCCGAGGCGGGGCTCCGGGACGAGGTGCACGTCGTGCCCAACGGCGCCGTCGAGAGCGAGCCGGCGGCGTTCGCGCCGCGTCGCCGGCGCACGATCGGCTTCGTCGGCACGCTGGCACCCCACAAGGGTGCCCACGTCCTGGTCGAGGCGTTTCGCGGCCTGCCCGACGCCGACGCCCGCCTCGTCCTGTGGGGCAGCGGGCTGACGGCGCCGGCGTACGCGGCGGAACTGGCCCGGACCGCGGCTGTCGACCCGCGCATCCGCCTCGGCGGACCGTTCGCTCCCGACGACGCCGACTGCGCGTTCGCGGAGATCGACCTGCTGGCGCTGCCCTCGCTGTGGTGGGAGAACGCGCCGCTCGTGGCCCAGGAGGCGCTGGCCCGCGGCATCCCGGTCCTGGCCTCGGCGATCGGCGGCGTGCCGGAGGTGGTGGGCGAGCCGTGGGGCCGCTGCCTGCCGCCGGGAGACGTCGGCGCCTGGCGTGCGGCGCTCGTCGACGCACTCGCGGGAGGCATCTTCGCCGAGCCGCTGCGGCCGGCGCCGGTCTGGACCGCGATCCGCGCCGCGCGCGCACTGCTCGAGCTCTGCCGCTAGACTTCTCCATGCCCTGCGTCAGCGTGGTCGTGCCCGTCAAGGACGGAGCCGCGCACCTGCCCGCGCTGCTGGCGGCCGTCGCGGCACAGCAGGTCGAAGGCGGAGCCGAGCTGATCGCGCTCGACAGCGCCTCGCGCGACGGCTCGCGCGGGCTGCTGGCGGCTGCCCGCGGCGTGGCCGTGCGCGTGCTGGACGTCGCGGCGGGCGAGTTCGACCACGGGGCGACCCGCAACCGCGGCGCCCGCGAGGCGAGCGGAGAGTTCGTGGCCTTCCTCTCCCAGGACGCCTTGCCGGTCGGGCCGCGATACCTGGAGGCGCTGGTGGAGCCGCTGCGGCGCGATCCGCGGCTCGCCGGCGTGACGGCGCGGCAGATCCCCCGCGCGGACTGCGATCCGGTCACCCGCGCGAGGCTGGAAGCGAGTCCCGTCGCGGACACGGCGGCGCGGGTGACGTTCGCCACCGCCGACGCACTCGACGCGCTGAACCCGCTCGAGCGACTGCGCCGCTGCTCGTTCGACGACGTCGGCTCGGCCGTGCGCCGCGAGGTACTGCTGGCCCACCCGTTCCCGGAGGCGCGCTTCGGTGAAGACGTCGCCTGGGCCGACCGCGTGCTGCGGGCCGGCCTCGGCCTCGCCCATGCTCCCGCGGCCGAGGTCGTGCACTCTCACCCGCGGCGCGCCCGCGCGCTGTTCCGGCGCCGCTACCTCGAGCACCGCGCGCTCGCCGAGCTGTTCGGGCTCGACACGGTGCCGGACGTCGCCCGCCTGGCCCGCGCCGTGCTGGCCGCCAGTGTCCGCGACGTGGCCCTGTCGTGGCGGGGCCGGGCCTCGTTCGCGGATTGCCTGCTGGCAGCGCCGCGGGCCGCGGCCGAGGTCGCAGGGCAGTACGCGGGCCCGCGCGACGCGCGGCTGAGGCGGCCCTGGCCGCGCTGGGCATGAGGCTGCTGCTGGTCCACTCGGGCTGGCCGGACGAGACGCCCGGCGGCGCCGAACTCCACGTTGCCGAGTTGGCGGCCGGCCTCGCGCGCCGCGGGCACGAGGTCGCGGTCGTGGCCGGGGAGCACGACCCGGCTCAGGCCGATGGCCGTTGCCGCGGGCCCGAGTCCCGCGACGGCTTCCACCTCTGGCGTCTCGCCCTGAGCGGCCGCCACGCGCGCGACCTGGGCACGGCCGACCCGGTGGCTGCCCACGCACTCCGCCAGCTCGTCGACCGGCTCGGACCCGATCTCGTGCATGCGCACCACGTCCACCGCATCGGGCCGGCTGCGCTGCTGGCGGTGCACGATCGCGGGACGCCCCTCGCGCTGACGGTGCACGACCACTGGCCGTCGTGCCTGCTGGGCCAGCTCGTGGACCGCGACCTGCGGCCCTGCCCGGGGCCATCGCCTGCTCGCTGCGCGGCCTGCCTGGCCGGACCGCGCCTGCGGCCCGCCGTGCGGACCTTCGCACCTCTGGCGCTGAAGCTGGTCCCGCCGCTGCGGCGGCCTTTCGACGCGCGGCAGCAGGCGATGTCTGCCCTGTTGCGCGCGGCCGACGCGTTGGTGGCGCCGTCCCACTACTTCGCGCGCCGGCTGGCAGCGCTGGGTTGGCCCGAACCGCGCGTGGTCCCGTTGGCCCGGCCCGCGCTGGCACCGGCGCCGCGCCCCCCCCGAGCGGCCGGCGCGCCGCTTCGCGTCGGCTTCGTGGGGACGCTGATCCCCTCCAAGGGCGCCCACGTTCTGGTAGAAGCCGTGCGCGTGTTGCCGCCCGAGGTGGTCGCACTCGAACTGCATGGGCCGGCCCCCGCCTTCCACGGGGAAACGGGTTACGCGGACCGGCTGCGGGAGCGGCTCGGACCGCGGGCCTACGCCCTGCGCGGCGCCTTCGGCCCGCAGGAGCTGGCGTCGCGGCTCGCAGAGCTCGACGTGCTGGTAGTCCCTTCGCTGTGGGAGGAGAACGCGCCGCGGGTGCTGGCGGAGGCTTTTGCCGCCGGCGTCGTTCCGGTCGTCAGCGGCCGAGGGCGACTCGCCGAGGCCGTGCGCGACGGCGTCGACGGGCTCCAGTTCCCGGCAGGCGACGCACTCGCCCTGCGCGGGATCCTGGCCGCGCTCGCCGCCGATCCGGACCGGCTCGCCCGCCTCGCGGCCGCGGCGCCGCCTGCGGCGCCGTTCGAGGGCATGCTCAAGTCGCTGGAGGAGGTCTACGACGACGCGCGCGTCCGCCATCGGTCGCGGGTGGGGCGCGTCGGCGTGGTGGTTCTCGATCGCGGCGCACCGGAGCTCTCGGCCCGGGCCGCAGCCTCCGCGCTGGCGTCGGACGTCGCGCCGCGCGTGCTCGTGGTTCACAACGGGCCCGTCGCCGAAGGGCCGCTCCCGGAAGGCTCCGAGCGCCTGCGGCTCAACCACAACGGAGGCTACGCCGCGGGCATGAACGCCGGGATCGCGGTACTGCGCGCCGCGGGCTGCGACCGGGCGCTGCTGCTCAACAACGACGCCTGGCCCGAACCGGGCGCGCTGCGTGCGCTGGCCGAGGCGGTGGGAGAGCCGGGGGTTGGCGCTGCGGGCCCCGTGGTCCTGCGTTCGCGCGACGGTCGCGTCGAGTCGGCGGGGATCGAGCTGGGGCCTGCGCTGCTGCGTCCCCGGCTGCGCGCGCACGGTGCCGCCAGCGCTGCGCTCGGCCCGGGCTCCGAGGCTGTCGAGGCGCTGTCGGGCGTGGCGATAATGCTGTCGATGACCGCCCTCGAGGCGACGGGCCCGCTGCGCGAGGACTACTTCCACGGCTTCGAGGACGTCGATCTCGGCTGCCGGCTGCGGTCTGCGGGTTTCGCGCTGCACCTGGTCGGCCGCGGTCGGGTGAGGCACCTGGGCTCTGCGAGCCTCGGGGCGGGGTCCCCGCTTCGGCTCTACTATGCGGCGCGGAACCACGTTCGCGCCGCCGAGGGGCTGCGCCCGTTGCCGTGGCCGCTCGCGCGGGTCCGGCGAATTGCGCTCCTCGCGCTGGCCGTCACCCATGCCCTGGGGCAGCACGAGGTGCCCCGCGGGCGCGGGCTGAAAGCGGTGCTGCGCGGGGTGCGGGCGGGCTGGAGAGGAGCGACCGGAGAAGCGTGCGGGTCCTGATCGTGATCCCCTGCCGCAACGAAGCCGGCAACCTGCCGGCCGTCGTCGCGGAGTTGCGCGCGTCCCGGCCCGGCGACGACATCGCGGTGATCGACGACGCTTCCCGCGACGCGACCGCCGCCGTGGCGAGGAGTCTCGGCTGCGAGGCCGTGACGCTACCGCTGCACCTTGGCTACGGCGGTGCGGTGCAGGCCGGGATCAAGCTCGGCCTGCGCCGCGGCTACGACGTCGTGGTCACGTTCGACGGCGACGGCCAGCACGACCCCGCAGACGTCGAAGCCCTGGTCGCGGCCGTGGCGGAGGGCGCCGACCTCGCCCTCGGGTCCCGCTTCCAGGCGCGCGGGGCCTACCGCGGCGGACCGTTCCGGATCGCGGGTCGTCGGCTTTTCGCCGGGCTGTGCCGGGCGCTCACCGGGCTCGCGCTCGACGATCCCACCTCGGGACTGAAGGCGCTGGGCCCCCGGGCCCAGGCCCTGTTCGCCACCAGCCGCTTCCCCGACCGCTTCCCGGACGCCGACGCTCTCGTCGTCGCTCACCGTGCCGGTCTGGTGCTGACCCAGCGCCCCGCCCGGATGCGGCCCTCGCGCAACGTGCACTCGATGCACGATGGCCTGCGCCCGGCCGCATACGCGGCGAACATGGCCCTCTCGCTGCTGGTCGCGGCGCTCGGCCGCGCCCGCGACCTGCGAGAGTAGGGGACAATCGGCCCGTGCCGCTCCGACAGCAGGTCGTGTTCCTCGCCTTGACCGGACTGCTGCTGCTCGTGATCCTGGAACTCGTGCGCCGCCGGCGGCTGCGCGTCGAATACTCGTGGGTGTGGCTGGGCTCCGGCGTCAGCATCGTCGTGCTGATCCTCCGCTACGACCTGCTGGTGCGCCTCACCGAGACGGTCGGCGCCGTGGTGCCGACCTCGACGCTGTTCCTGCTCTGCATCCTGTTCCTGGCGGTCCTGTGCCTCGACTTCTCGGTTCGGCTGTCGACGCTCACGCGCCAGGTCAAGGACCTGACCCAGGAACTCGCCCTGCTCCGCCACGAGCGGGAGGCAGACCCGCCCGGCGGAACCGGTGATCCGGCGCACGCCGCTCCGGAAGAGCGCTTCAAGTAGACTGCCGTTCCGTGGGAAGGAGCCGATGAGCGAAGTCCGCAGCGTGGCGCTGAACCTGACCAGCCGCGAGCTGGTGTTCCTGCAGAAGGTGACCCGGCAGGAGTACCACTTCATCACCGACGAGGAGCAGCACGCGCGCCTCAAGCTGAAGGACAAGCTGATCGAGTCGGCCTACGACCAGCGCGAGAACCGCGTCGTGCTGAACCTGACCCGCGACGAGCTGCTGTTCCTGATCAAGGTGGCGCGCGAGAACTACTCGTTCATCGTGCGCACCGAGAAGGAGGCGCGGCTGGCGCTGGCCGCCAAGCTGCACAAGACCGCGGAGGCCGTCTTCGGCGTCGGCCACCGCGAGGAGTAGGCGGCGACTCCGAGCCCGCTCCGACCGTGGCCTCGCGCGCGCTGATCGTCGGGACCGCCGGCCACATCGACCACGGCAAGAGCACGCTCGTCCGCGCCCTGACCGGGATCGACCCCGACCGCCTCAAGGAGGAGAAGGAGCGGGGCATCACCATCGACCTCGGCTTCGCCCACACCACGCTGCCCTCGGGCGAAGTCGCCTCCTTCGTCGACGTGCCCGGGCACGAGCGCTTCGTGCGCCACATGCTGGCCGGCGCCCACGGCATCGACGCGGTGCTGCTGGTGGTGGCCGCCGACGAGTCGGTGATGCCGCAGACCCGCGAGCACTTCGCGATCTGCCGCCTGCTCGGCATCCGTCGCGGCCTCGTGGCGCTGACCCGCTGCGACGTCGCCGACCCGGAGCTGCAGGACCTGGCCGAGGCCGAGGTGCGCGAGCTGGTGCGCGGCTCGTTCCTCGAGGACGCGCCGCTGCTGCGCGTGTCTGCCCGCACGGGCGCCGGGCTCGACGACCTGCGCCGGGCGCTGGACGTGCTGGCCGCCGCTCCCCGCGGTCGCGAAGATGGCGCGCTGCTGCGGCTGCCGATCGACCGCGTGTTCACGCTGCACGGGTTCGGGACAGTGGTCACCGGAACTCTGGTGTCCGGGACCCTCGAGCTGGGCGACGAAGTCGAAGTGCTGCCTGCGGGCCGCCGCGCCCGCGTGCGCGGCCTGCACGCGCACGGGCGCTCGCGCGAGGTGGTCGCTGCGGGCAACCGCGCCGCCGTCAACCTGGCAGGGGTGGAGGTCGCGGACCTCGTGCGCGGCGAGGTCGTCTGCCACCCGGGCCGCCTGCGCGCCACGTCCGTCCTCGACGTCCGGCTGGAGCTGATGCCAGACGCGCGCGAGCTGACGGACCGGGCGCGGGTCCGCGTGCATGCGGCCAGCGCGGAAGTGCTGGCGCGGGTCCGGCTCGGCGCCGGCCGCACGCTGCGCGGCGCCGAGGGCGTCGACGCCCAGCTCCGGCTCGAGGCCCCGATCGTGGCCGTGCGCGGCGACCGCCTGGTGGTGCGCTCCTACTCGCCGGCCGAGACCATCGGCGGGGCCCGCGTGCTCGATCCCGCTCCCGCGCGGCGCCGGGCCGGCACGTCGCCGCCGCTGGAGGCCGCGGAGGACGCGGTGCTCGGCGCACTGGTCGGCGCCGCGGGGCGGGCCGGCGTCGAGTCGCGCGCGCTCGGGGCGCGCCTCGGCGTCGCCGTCGAGGCGCTGGGGCCGAAGCTGCTGGCGGCCGGCATCGTGCTGGTGGCCGCCGAAGGCGGGGGCGAGGTGGCGCTCGCGCGAGCGGCCCTGGGGGAGTTGAGCGGTGCCGCCGAGGCGGCGCTCGGGCGCTATCACGCGGAGCAGCCGCTGCGCGCCGCGATGCCGCGCGAGGAGCTGCGGGCGCGCGTGTTCGCGCGGGCCGCGGCGGGCGCCTTCGGCGCGGTGATGGATGACCTGCAGCGGCGCGGCGTCGTGCGGGTGGAGGGGGACGGCTTCGCCCGTGCCGGCCACTCCGTGAAGCTGGGCGGCGACGAGGCCGCCGTCGTCGAGGCGCTGCGGGCGAAGGCGCGGAGCGCAGGCTGCGAGGGGCTGGAACCCGCCGGCGCCGGCGCGGGGCTCGGCCGCGACCCGCGCCTCGTCGAGAAGCTGCTGCGGGTGCTGATCCAGGAGGGCGCGCTGGTGCGGGTCGGCGATCGGCTCGTGGACGCCGCGGCGGTGTCCGAACTCGCGGCCCGGGTGCGGAACCAGGTGGCGCCCGGGGGCAAGGTCGACGTGGCGGTGGTCAAGGACCTGACGGGCCTGTCGCGCAAGTTCGTGATCCCGCTGCTCGAGGCGCTGGACCGGGCGAAGGTGACCCGCCGCGCCGGGGCTGACCGTTACTTGATCGGGTGAGCTAGACTTCCCGCAGATGACCACCGACCGGCCCGAGGACTACACCGTCGGCATTCCGCGCCCGCCGTCCAGCGTCCAGGGCGCGCCGCGCGGGCTGGTGCGGGTGCCGTTCGTGCGCCGCTGCAAGCTGACGTTCAAGGACGGCACCGAGCGCGAGGCGTTCCTCGTCAACCTCAACGTGCTCGGCGCGTACATCCTGGACGAGACGCTGCCCAACCCGGGAGAGCCGATGCGCTGCCGCTTCGGCCTGCCGGACACCGAACGGGTGCTGACGCTGTCCGGCGTCGTCGCCTGGGTCAACGCCCACCAGCAGCACCCGATCCACGGCCTGCCGCGCGGCTTCGGCCTGCGCTTCCAGGACATCCCGCCCGACGACCTCAAGCTGCTCGAGGACGTGGTCGAGGAGCAGGCCGCCCGCCGCGCGGGGCTCCCGGGAGCCTAGAAGACACGACGGCCCCGCCCGGGTCGCGGGCGAGGCCGTGTGGACGTCGCGGAAGCCCCCGTCTACAACAGCGCGAGGACCGGCGTCTCCAGCAGGCGGCGCACCTCGGCCAGGAACTGGGCCGCCAGCGCGCCGTCGATCACGCGGTGGTCGGAGCTGAGCGTGACCTTCATCCGGTGCCCGACCCGGACCTGGTCGTCCTCGCCGACGACGGGCTGCTTGCGCACCGCGCCGACCGCGAGGATCGCCGCGTCGGGCGGGTTGATGATCGCGGTGAACTCGGTGACGTCGTACATGCCGAGGTTGGAGATCGTGAAGGTCGAGCCCATGTACTCCTCGGGCTTGAGCTTCTTGTCCTTGGCGCGGCCCGCCAGGTCCTTGATCTCCGCGCTGATCTGCGACAGCGGCTTGCGGTCGGCGTTGCGGACGACCGGCGTGATCAGGCCGTCGGGGATCGCCACCGCGACGCCGACGTGGACCTCGCCGTGCGTCACGATGCGGTCTTCGCCCCACGAGGCGTTGACGGTGGGGAACTGGGCCAGCGCCTTCGCGCAGGCCTTCACCACCAGGTCGTTGTAGGAGAACTTCGCGCCCGCCGCCACCGCCTGCTCGCGCATCGCCACGGCGCGGTCCATGTCGACCTCGACCGTGACGTAGAAGTGCGGAGCCGAGAACTTGCTCTCCGACAGCCGCCGCGCGATGGTCTTGCGCATCTGCGACAGCGGAAGCTCCTGGCCGGGAGTGACCGACGGAGCGGCCGGTGCCGCGGCTGCAGCCGCCCCCACCGCCGCCGGAGCCGCTGCCGAGGTGGCGGGAGCGGGGGAGCCCGTCCAGGCTTCGACGTCGCGCTTGATCACGCGTCCGCCCGGGCCGGAGCCGGCGATCGAGGCCAGCGGGATGTTGCGCTCGGCCGCCATCGCCCGGGCCAGTGGACTGGACTTGACGCGAGTGCCGTCGGGAACCGGGACGCTCGGCGCTGCAGGAGTCGCTGGCGCCGCGGCCGGAGCGGCGGGAGCCGTCTGGGGTGCCGGAGCCGCCGCCGCCGCGGGAGCCGGGGCGGGAGGCGCGGGAGCCGGGGCGGCAGCGGGTGCCGCGGAGGGCGCCGCCGCGGTCGCCAGCAGCGGCCCGATGTCGTCGGCCGCATCCGCGATCACGCCGATCAGGGCACCGACCGGAGCTTTGCCGCCGGCGGGGACGAGGACCTTGCGCAGCGTGCCGCTGCCCATCGCCTCCATCTCCATGTTGGCCTTGTCGGTCTCGATCTCGGCCAGCACGTCGCCCTGCTTGACGGCGTCGCCTTCCTTCTTGTTCCACTTGACGATGACGCCCTCCTCCATGGTGGGGGAGAGCTTGGCGAGCACGACCTTGGTGATCATCGCCCCTCCTGGCGGTAAAGCGCCTGGTGGACGGCCTCGACGATGCGCTCGGGCTGCGGCACGTAGGCCTTCTCCAGCACCTTCGAGTAGGGCATCGGCACGTCGGGGGCGTTGACGCGGATCACCGGCGAGTCGAGCGCGTCGAAGCACTCGCGCTGCACGCGGTCGGAGACGTAGGCGCCGAAGCTGGCCATCGGCCACGCCTCCTCGGCCACCACGCAGCGGTGGGTCTTGCGCACCGAATCGAAGATCAGGTCCTCGTCGAGCGGGCGCAGCGTGCGGGGGTCGACCACCTCGGCCTCGATGCCCTCCTTGGCGAGTTGCTCGGCCGCCGCCAGCGCGGTGACGCAGGTGCGGCTCCAGGCGACGATCGTCACGTCCTTGCCGCTGCGCTTGACGTCGCCGATGCCGAGCGGGATGTGGTACTCCTCGTCGGGCACCTCGCCCTTGAGGTTGTACAGCACCTCGTTCTCCATGAAGATCACCGGGTTGTCGTCGCGGATCGCGGCCTTGAGCAGGCCCTTCGCGTCCTTCGGCGTCGACGGCATCGCCACCACCAGCCCCGGCACGTGGGCGTACCACGCCTCGAACGCCTGCGAGTGCTGGGCGGCGACCTGGGCCGCGGCGCCGGACGGCCCGCGCATCACCATCGGGCAGCGCATCTGGCCGCCGGACATGTAGCGGTACTTGGCCGCGTGGTTGACGATCATGTCCATCGCCAGGATCGAGAAGTTGAACGTCATCATCTCGGCGATCGGCCGCAGGCCGATGAAGGCGGCGCCGACCGCGATGCCGGCGATCGCCTCCTCCGCGATCGGCGTGTCGCGCACCCGCCACTCGCCGAACTGGGCGAGCAGCCCCTGGGTGATCTTGTAGGCGCCCTGGTAGGCGCCGACCTCCTCGCCGAGGATGAACACGCTCTGGTCGCGCGCCATCTCCTCGCGCATCGCCTGGTTGAGCGCCTCGCGCATCGTCAGGATCGCCATGCGTCTACTTCGCCTCCTTCACGGCGTGGCGCCAGAACGTGTCCGGGTGCTTGTCCTCGCGGATCGACGCCTTCCAGGCGGGGTCCTTGTCGGCGCTCTTCAGGTGGATGTAGGGCGATCGCACGTAGACGTCCTCGTACAGCGACTCGTGGGTGGGCCAGGGGCTCTCGTCCGCGAAGCGCACGCAGGCGTCGACCTCGGCGATCACCTCCTTGTCGGCGGCCTCGAGCTCCGCCGTCGTGAAGCGCTCCTGCTCGATCAGCCGCTTGCCCCACAGGAAGATCGGGTCGACCTGCATCATCTGCTCGACCTCTTCCTTGGTGCGGTACTTGCCGGGGTCGGACATCGAGTGGCCGCGGTAGCGGTAGGTCTCGGCCTCGATCAGGGTCGGCCGCTTCTCCTTGCGGGCGCGGTCGATCGCTTCACCCAGCACGTTGCGGACGGCCAGCAGGTCCATGCCGTTGACCTCGCGCCGCGGCATGCCGTAGGCGGAGCCGCGCTGGTAGAGGTCCTTGACCGACGACGCGCGGTCGAGGCTCGTGCCCATGCCGTAGCGGTTGTTCTCGATGATGTAGACGACCGGCAGGTCCCACAGCGCGCTGACGTTGAGCGCCTCGTGGAACGCTCCCTCGTTGACCGCGCCGTCCCCGAAGAAGCACAGGCAGACCTGGTCGGTGCCGCGCAGGCGGATGCCGTAGCCCATGCCCGCCGCCACCGGCAGGTGGCCGCCGACGATGCCGTCGCCGCCGAAGTTGCCGCGCGGCACGTCGTAGAAGTGCATGGAGCCGCCCTTGCCGCGGCTGATGCCGGTCGCCTTGCCGCACAGCTCGGCCATCAGCGGCCGCGGATCGGTGCCGCGGGCGATCGCGTAGCCGTGGTCGCGGTAGGAGGTGATGAAGTAGTCGTCTTCGCGCAGCAGGCTCATGGCGCCGACGCCCACCGCCTCCTGGCCGATGTACAGGTGCAGGAAGCCGCCGATCTTGCCCTCGACGTAGATCTGGGCACAGCGCTCCTCGAAGCGCCGAATCAGCAGCATCTGGCGATAGAGCCGGAACGCCTCTTCTCTGGTCATCTGTCTCCTGAAGACAGGCTGGGACAGCCCGGGTCCGTCCCCGGGTTGCCGGTGAGGACGATGAAAGGTGCGGACACCCTGCTTATAGCCGCCCGCGCTCGCGCCGTCAAAACGTCAGGGGCGGGGCGCCGTGGCGCCGGTTCCGAACGCGAACCACAGCAGCACGGCACCGAGCATCAGGCCGAGTGCCGCCGCGCCGGCGATGGCGCCGGCGAACGCCAGGTCCATGCCGTCGTCGGGCCGCCCGCCGCGCTCGGCCCGCTCGCGCTCGGCGGCGGGCAGGAAGTGGATGCGGGCCTCGTCGCGCAGCAGGTAGGCGAGGGTGGCGATCGAGATCGGGGTCAAGGCGCAGGTCGGCACGCCAGCACCGGCGGCGACGATGCCCACTGCGCGGGCCCACGGCGCGCGCAGCGCGAAGCCGGCCGCGAGCACGCCGGAGACGATCGCGACCAGGCCCGCGCCCACCGCCGCCAGCGCCGGCGGCAGCGGGAAGCCGGGCGGGGCCCAGATCGCGACGACGAAGGCCAGGCCGAGCGAGAGCACCGCGTTGAGCCCCGCGGCCCCGGCCAGGGCCGTCACGGCCAGCGATCGCCCCGGGCTACCGGGGGCCAGCGGCAGCAGGACCGCCGGCTGCGGCGCAGGGACGGCGCGGGCGGCCGGCTCAGGGCGCAGGGGCTGCGCCGCGGGACGGGGCGGCACAGGC
>JAANMY010000320.1_pt1 | contig 69018 bp, 67 predicted proteins | sample 7279691 | NCBI WGS metagenome assembly JAANMY01 (sample SAMN14094543, study PRJNA606508) | bioreactor metagenome | isolation source: A lab-scale SPAN reactor treating ammonium-rich wastewater day 388 | place: Ireland: Galway | collected 2018-02-07 | reverse complement strand
AGGCGTGGGCATCAACCTGACCACCGAGGCGCAGGTGCGCAGCGCCTACACAGCGGCCCGCGCCGTGACCCGGCATGTGATGGTCGAGCGCCATATTCCGGGCACCGTACACCGCTTGCTGGTGGTGGGCGGCAAGCTGGTGGCGGCCTCGCGCGGGGAATACCCGCAGGGCAGCGCCAACCCCCGTGCGGCCATGGCCACCGTCGATTGCACGGCCCAAGTGCATGCCGATACGGCGTACCTGGCCGCTTTGGCGGCCAAAGTGGTGGGGCTGGACATTGCCGGGGTCGATTTGGTCTGCCAGCACATTGATCAGCCCTTGGCCGGCCAAGGCGGTGCGATTTTGGAAGTCAATGGGGGCCCTGGGCTGCTGATGCACCTGCGCCCCAGCCAGGGCGTGCCCCAGCCGGTGGGCGAGGCGATTGTGCAGCACCTCTTTCCGGCGGCGGACAGCGCCCAGCCGGACCAAGATGGCCTGGCCGCCCGCATCCCCGTGGTCGGCATCGTCGGCACCCAGCACAACGCCTGGATTGCCCGCATGACCGGCTGGCTGCTGCAGCTGGCGGGCAAACGCACGGGTGTGGCCTGCAGCCAGGGCAGCTACCTCAATGGCCGCCTGACCCAAGCGGGCGACCACACGCGCTGGCAGGCGGCGCACCGTTTGCTGGTCAATCGCTTGGCCGAAGCGGCGGTGGTGCAAACCACGGCCCGTTCGATTCTGGAAGAAGGCCTGGCCTACGACCGCTGCCAGGTCGGCCTGGTGACCGATTGGGGCGGTTGGGAAGCGCTGGCGGACCACGATGTGCATACCGCAGCCGACCTGCGCCGCGTTTTGCGCACGCAAATTGATGTGGTGCTGAGCCAAGGCATGGGCGTGCTCAATGCCGACGACGATGCCGTGGCCGAGCTGGCCAGCCTGTGCGATGGGCAAGTGCTGCTGTACAGCGAGCAGGCCCACAACCCGCACCTGGCCGCGCACCGCGAGCAGGGCGGGCGGGCCGTGCTGGTGCAGCAGGGCGAAGTCATCCTGGCCCAGGGCCGCAGCGAGCGCCGTCTGGGCAGCCTCAGCGCATTAAGCCCGGCAGCGGCCAAAGTGCCCACCCCCAGCGCCTTGCTGGCTGCCGTTGCGTGTGCCTGGGCGCTGGACATCAGCCCCGAGTTGCTGGCCGCCGGGCTGAAAACGTTTGTTATTGAATAAATAGCGTTTTGCGCTTGATAAACAACGTTTTCATATCGTTTTATATCCATTTACATTGCTAATACAACGGAACGCACTATGAACATTTCTCGTATCCGCGCTTTGCGTGGCCCCAATTTGTGGAGCCGCAACACGGCCATCGAGTGCATCGTGCACTGCACCGAGCAGGAGTGTGATTTCACCCAAATCGCGCATTTTGAGACGCGGGTGCGGGCCCGTTTTCCTGCCATCGGCAGTCTGCAAGCGCAGGGCATGGACAACTTGCTGTCCATCGGCCATGTGCTGGAGTCCGCCGCTTTGGCGCTGCAAGCCCAGGCCGGGTGCCCCGTCACCTTCAGCCGCACGCACGCCACGGTCGAGGCCAATACCTTCCAGGTTGTCGTTGAATACACCGAAGAGGCTGTGGGCCGCCGCGCCATCGAACTGGCCGATGCGCTGGTGCAGGCCGCGCTCAACGACACGCCTTTTGATGCCCCCGCCGCCATTGCCGAGCTGCGCGAGCTGGACGAGCACGAGCGCATGGGCCCCTCGACCCAATCCATCGTCGATGCGGCCGTGGCCCGGGGCATCCCCTTCAAGCGCTTGACCGCTGGCAGCCTGGTGCAACTGGGCTGGGGCAGCAAGGCACGCAAGTTTCAAGCGGCCGAGGTCGATCAGACCAGCTCCGTGGCCGAAGCCATTGCGCAAGACAAAGATTTAACCAAGCGCCTGCTGCACGCCGCCGGGGTGCCCGTGCCGCTGGGCCGCCCGGTGGTGGATGTGCAGGATGCCTGGGCCGTGGCGCAGGAAGTGGGCCTGGCCGATGGCTGGCCCGTGGTCGTCAAACCCCAAGACGGCAACCAAGGCAAAGGCGTGACGGTGAACATCACCACCCGCCCCCAATTGGAAGCGGCCTACGCCACGGCCTTGGCCTACGGCAGCCAAGTGATGGTGGAGCGCTTTTTGCCCGGCCACGATTTTCGTCTGCTGGTGGTGGGCAACCAACTGGTTGCCGCCGCCCGGCGCGATCCGCCGCAGGTGCTGGGCGATGGCGTACACAGCGTGGCCCAGTTGGTCGAACAGGTAAACCAAGACCCGCGCCGGGGCAGTGGCCATGGCACGGCGCTGACCAAAATCCGCCTGGACGACATCGCTTTGGGACGCTTGGCCAGCGAAGGGCTCACCCCGGACAGCATTCCCGCCCAGGGCCAGCGCGTGGTGCTGCGCAACAACGCCAACCTGTCCACCGGCGGCAGTGCCACCGACGTGACCGATGACGTGCACCCCACCATTGCCGCCCGCGCCATTGAGGCGGCGGCCAGCATTGGGCTGCACATTTGTGGCGTGGATGTGATTGCCGAATCCATGCTCAAGCCCCTGGAGGCGCAGGGCGGCGGCATCGTTGAAGTGAACGCCGCCCCCGGCCTGCGCATGCACCTGGCCCCCTCGTTTGGCAAAGCCCGCAATGTGGGTCAGCCCATGGTTGATCTGCTGTTCCCGGCGCACGACGATGGCCGTATTCCGGTCGTGGCGGTGACGGGCACCAACGGCAAAACCACCACCACCCGGCTGATTGCCCATATTTTTGCCGCGCAAGGTCTGCGCGTGGGCATGACCAATACCGATGGCGTGTACGTGGCGGGCCGCCAGATCGACAGCGGCGACTGCTCCGGCCCCAAAAGCGCGCGCAACGTGCTGGCCCACCCTGAGGTGGACGCGGCGGTGCTCGAATGCGCCCGGGGCGGCGTGCTGCGCGAAGGCCTGGGCTTTGACCGCTGCCAGGTGGCCGTGGTCACCAACGTGGGCGAGGGCGACCACCTGGGGCTGAACTACATCACCACGGTGGAGGATGTGATGGTGCTAAAGCGCGTCATCGTGCAAAACGTCGCTCCCAGCGGCTACGCCGTGCTCAACGCCATGGACCCGCACGTGGCCCCCATGGCCCGGGTGTGCACGGGGCAAGTGATTTTCTTTGGTGCCGACCGCCACCACCCCATCATGGCCACCCACCGTGCCCAAGGGCAGCGGGTGGTGTACGTGGACCCCGCCAAGGCCTGCATCGTTGCCGCCGAGGGGGGCATGAAAGAAAGCATTGCCCTGGCCGACATACCCCTCACGCACAACGGCGCGATTGGCTTTCAGGTGGACAACGCCATGGCCTCGGTCGCCGCCGCCTGGGCCGCAGGCTTGCCTTGGGAGACGATTCGCCGGGGGCTGGCCAGCTTTCACAATGACAGTGCCAACGCGCCTGGGCGCTTTAACGTCATGGATTACCGGGGGGCCACCATCATTGCCGACTATGGCCACAACCCCGATGCCATTCGCGCCCTGGTGCAAGCGGTCGATGCCATGCCTGGGAACAAGCGCAGCGTGGTCATCAGCGGCGCGGGGGACCGGCGTGACCAAGACATCATCGAGCAGACGCGCATTTTGGGCGCCGCCTTTGACGAGGTGATTCTTTACCAAGATGCCTGCCAGCGCGGCCGCGCCGATGGCGAGGTGCTGGCCCTGCTGCGCCAGGGCCTGCAAGGCGCACCGCGCACGCGCTACAGCACCGAAATCCACGGCGAATTTGCCGCCATCGACCACGCGCTGGAGCGTTTGGCCCCAGGCGACCTGTGCCTGGTGCTGGTCGATCAGGTGGAAGAAGCCCTGGCCCACTTGCAGCAGCGCATTGCCAGCGCTTGATGTTTAAAAAGTAGAGCTGCTAACGCAATCCTGCATTGCGTTAGCAGCCTTTTTTATATAAAAAAAGGCTCCCGCAGGAGCCTGTGAAAAGTGCAATTTAAGAGGGTTTATCGTTATTAACCGCCGCAAGCGCCGCCGGAGCAGCAGCCGCCATTGGCATGCGGGTCTTCGGCCGCGCCTTGGGTTTTGGTAATCACCACGCGCCACAGATCGGGGCCGGCTTGGTCATACGCCCACTGCACTTGGCCTGGCGTGCGCGATTCCAGCTGAAAGCGCAGCGGTACCGGGTCGTGGTCGTTCACGATGGTGATGGAGTCACCGGTATCCAACGCGTCAAATTGGCCAAAAATTTGCGCGTGGCGCAGACGTGGTTCGATGGTGCGAACGTCAATCACAGAGCTCATGGGGAAACCTTTCAGAAAAAGCAGTCAGTGTCAGGGCAGAAGTGTGGCGGCGCTGTTAGCCGTCCTTGCCATCCAGGCGAGAACGCAGCAGCCACGGGGTGTAAATCACCAAGTAAATCGCAAAAGCCACAGCCCAGAAGGTGGCCGAAATCTCAATCGCGCGGGGGTACCACGCGGGCACCAGGGCTGGCACCACTGCCCGAATCACCGTGGCCAGCAGCACCAGCGCATAGGCCACGGTCTCGCCGCGCGAGGCCTGCAGTGGGCGGCCGGTATGGCCCCGGGCTGTGCGGGTGAGCATGCCAATAATCAAACCGCCAATCACCCCGACGGTCAGGGCGTGGATGGCAAACGTCGTGCGCATCCAGCCCAGCTCGGCACCAGCGAGCATGGCAAAACCAATCGGCATCCACAGGTAGGACAGGTGCAGGATCCACAAAATAGGGCGTTTGAGCGTGACCCAGGGGCTCCAGCGGTACAGGCGAATGGTGTGCAGCACAGCGGTGATGGCACACGCCGCTGCCACCAGTGCCGCCGGGGCAGCGCCCACCCACAGCAGCAGGGTCACCCCTGTCACCGCCAGCAGGCCCAGCTCAAAAGGGCGCGAGGTGTTGATGACCAACCCAGGAGTGACATTGCGGGTGAACATGGGCACCACCCGCCCGGTCATGACGGAAACCACCATCAAAATCAGCCCCAGCTCGGCGTACAGCGGGCGCAGCGGATCCCAATCGACCAGGTTAAGTTGCGTGAGGTGAAAGCACAGATTGGCCACGCTCATTAATAAGAGCAAAGAAATCAACGGGATATTGCGCGTATTGCCCGATTTGAATAAAACGCGCAGCAGCACAACGGCCACTGCTGGCAAAAACAGCATATCCACCACCGCAAAGACGGTGTACGGAGCGCACACCGCTGCAATGCGGCCCGCCAACCAAAGCAATACCAGCGCGGCCAGCAAGGGGCCGCGGGCGGTCATATGCCCTGTCCAGGCCTTGACGGCGGTGAGCAAAAAACCGGCAATCACCCCCACGGCAAACCCAAACAGCATTTCGTGCCCGTGCCATAGCAATCCGGACAGGGGCAACTGCAGCGGCATGTACCCCAAGAATGCGGCCATCCACACCGGCACCGAGATGCAGGCGAGCAAGGCCGTCAAGAGATAAAACGGCCGAAAACCCAGGCGCAGCAGCGGCCAGCCCGCCAAAGGGGGGGGCGCTTGCGGCGGAATGGGTGAAAGATGGGGCGAGGTGTGTGGCATAAAAATCTATCCCTGGTGGGCGCGGGGTAGGTGCTGAAAATAATAAGATTTATTTTACATAAATCTTTTGATTTGCGTCATGGTCTGCGGCAATTTTCCCGGATCAGGTTGTGGGTACGAAAAGTAACACTTCCGAAGCTGTCGCCCAGCGCAATAAGATTCTTTAGAGATACATGTTTTAACACCGTACTTTCCCCTCGCTCTTTTCCTTTTCTGGAGATCCTTTATGAACATCGAAAAATTCAAGCACCAACACGTGGATATCCTGTCGCGCATTGATCAGCTGCGCTCTTTGACCCATGCCGGGGTGGAAGTCAATGCGGCTGCGATTGCGCAGGGCATCATCAGCTTCAGCTCACTGATCAAGCTGCATTTGGCGGTAGAAGACAAAGCGCTTTACCCGGTTTTGCAGCGCAGCGGCGATGCCACCTTGGCGCGGCTGGGGCAACAGTTTCAGGACGATATGGGGCCGATTGCCCAAGCGTTTGATGGCTTTGCCCGCCGCTGGAACACGGCTGAGCGCTTGCGCAGCGACCCGCAAGGCTTTCGCAACGATGCCAATACCGTGCTCAAGCGTGTTTATGAGCGCATGCAGCGGGAAAACCGCGAGTTCTACCCGCGCATTGAAGAGGCGCAAGCCAACGCCATGGCGTGAGATGTGCCAATGCCGGTTCGCTTTGTAAGGCACGCAGCTTGCAGCGGAACCTGGCAATCACGAGCGTGATGATCAATGACCGCCAAAGACGCTGCCGCACGATGAAAAAAATGCGGTAGATCGCGTAGAATGCAATAACGATTCTCATTTGTATATTGGTTGAGGTTTATGCATCGCAAACTTTGGTGGCTTTTCGCGTGTCTTTGGTGTGCTGTGGCCGGTGTTGCTTCCGCCCAAGCGCAAGAGGTGTCGGGGCAATCGCGCCAGCTGTGGCAATTGCTGGAGTACGTGGCCGTGGATTACGGCGGTGCCGTGGAAAACGGCGTGATTGCCAGCGAAGGCGAATACGCCGAGATGGTGGATTTCACCGCCACCGCCCAAAAGCAGATTGCGGCGCTGCCCGAGCATCCGCAGCGCGCGGCCCTGGCCCAGCAGATTGCCCAATTGCAGCAAGCGGTGCATGACAAAGCCGCTGCCGACCAGGTGGCCGAGTTGGCCCATGGGGCGGCGGCCAGCTTGGTGCAGGCCTACCCCTTCCCGATGGCGCCCGCCTTTGTGCCCAATGTGGCCCAAGGGGCCCAGCTGTACGCCCAGCAGTGCGCCAGCTGCCACGGGGCCAACGGCGATGGCAATGGCCCAGCGGCAGCGGGGCTGGAGCCACCGCCCATTGCCTTTACCGATAGCGAACGGGCGGATGCCCGCAGCCTAGCAGCGTTGTACCAAGTGATTTCGCAAGGGGTGGAGGGCACCTCCATGACCGACTACAGCAGCCTGCCGGAAGAAGACCGCTGGGCGCTGGCCTTTTTTATCAGCACCATGTCGTATGACGCGGCGTTAAAACAGCAAGGCCAGCAGCAGTGGCAAGCCGATGCCGCTCTGCGCCATCAATTGAATGAGATGGGGGCACTGACCACCGCCACGCCTGCCAGTATCGAAAAAGCCCTGCCCCAGGCCGATGGCCGCGCGGCGCTGGCCTATTTGCGGGCGCACCCCGAGGTGATCAACGCGGGCAAGCCCACCGGCACGGCCTTGTCGCGCCTGCGTATGCAAGAGAGCTTGGCCGCTTTGCACAGCGGTGACACGGCGGCGGCCATGCGCCTGGGTTTGTCGGCCTACCTCGATGGGTTTGAGCCGCTGGAGCCTGCCGTCGCGGCGCGTGACAAATCGCTGATGCTGGCGGTGGAGGCGGCCATGCTGCAGTACCGCGCAGCCATCAGCCGCCAGGATGTGGCCGGGGCGCAGGCCGCCGCCCAGCAGCTGGAAGCGGCTTTACAACAGGTCGATGCCCTGCTGCAAGACGGTGCCAATGACACCAAGGCCACGTTCCTGGGGGCGTTCACCATCTTGCTGCGCGAAGGCCTGGAAGCCCTGCTGATCGTGATTGGCACGGTGGCCCTGCTGCGCCGCGCCAACCGCCGCGATGCCCTGGGGTATGTGCATGCGGGCTGGATCAGCGCCTTGGTGGCCGGCGGGCTGACCTGGGTGGTGGCCACGTATATGGTCGAGGTCAGCGGTGCCAGCCGTGAATTGACCGAAGGCCTGGGCTCAATTTTTGCGGCGGTGATTTTGCTCAGTGTTGGTTTGTGGATGCACAGCAAGAGCAGCGCCGGGCGCTGGCAGGAGTATCTGGACAGCAAGCTCCAACACGCCCTGGGCAAAGGCTCGCTGTGGGGCTTGTTTGCCCTGTCGTTTGTGGCCGTGTACCGCGAGGTGTTTGAAACCGTGCTGTTCTATACCGCGCTGGCCGCCGATGGGCATTACAACGCCTTGGCCGGTGGCGGTCTGGCGGCGACGGTGGTGCTGGTCGTGCTGGCCTGGGTGCTGCTGAAAACCAGCGCCCGGATGCCCATTGGCAAATTCTTCAGCGCCACCTCCATTTTGGTCGGGGTGCTGGCCGTGGTGCTGATCGGCAAAGGCGCAGCGGCCTTGCAAGAGGCCGGTTGGCTGACGGCCACGCCGGTCGCTGGCCCGCGCCTGGAGTGGCTGGGCACCTACCCGACGGCCGAAACCTTGGCCGCCCAGGTGGTGATGCTGGTCATCGTGGTGGCCGGGTTTGGCTTTAACATGCTCAGCGCCCGTCGCCCCATTCCTGCCAAGGCGTAAATTTTTATCTAGCGCTTACCGCTGAATAGAAAAGGGTTTCAGGTATAAAAATGCCTGAAACCCTTTCTTTATCAGCGCAACACACTATTAAAGAAAGAGATTGTTCCAGCATGTTTACCGGCATTGTTCAGGCGGTTGCCACCATTGCGGCCATCCAGGAGCGCCCCGGCCTGCGCACTTTCACCCTGGCGTTTCCCGAAGGGTTTTGCCACGGGCTGGCCATTGGTGCCAGCGTGGCCACCGATGGCGTGTGCCTGACGGTGACCGACATCCTCTCCCCCACCCAGGCGCGTTTTGATGTGATGCAGCACAGCCTGGCGATTACCACCCTGGGTGGCTACCGCGTCGGCCAGCGGGTGAACGTGGAACGCGCGGCCAAAGAAGGGGCGGAGGTGGGCGGGCACATCCTCTCGGGCCACGTTGATGGCACGGCGCAGCTGCTGGACATTGCGCCGACCGAAACCAACTACAAAATTCGTTTTTCCCTGCCCCCCGCGTTGGCCCCGTATGTGTTTGCCAAAGGCTATATCGCCATCAACGGTGCCAGCCTCACCGTGGCCGAGGCCGACCGCCAGGCCGGCTGGTTTGACGTCTGGCTCATCCCCGAAACCCGCCGCGCCACCGTGTTTGAGGACAAGCGCGTGGGCGATGCCGTGAACATCGAAATCGAGCGCAGCACCCAGGTCATGGTCGATACCGTGCGCGAAACCGTGGCCGCCAGCTTGGGGCGGTTGCGCCCCGTGCTGGAAGCGCTGCTGGCCGAAAAGGGGCTGAAGCTGGATGATTTCATGGATGCTCCACGGGCACCGTAGCCAAACACGAATTTCGTGCAACACGAAATTCGTGTAAACTGCGCCGCATGAAAAACCTCACCATTACCGTGGAAGACAGCGTGCTGGACTGGGCCCGCATTGAGGCGGCCCGCCGGGGCACCAGCGTCTCGCGCATGGTGGGCGACTTTATGGCCGAGATGCAGCAGCGCGAAGATGCCTATGAACGCGCCTATCTGGCCTGGCGCACCGATGAGCGCACCTGGCGCTGCGCTCCCCCGCAAGATGCACAATTGGTAGCGCGTAGCGTAAGCCCAGTGCGTGAAAACGCCTTAAATACCCCCAAATCCGGAGGGGCGGCATGACCCCGGTATTTGTCGATACCTCGGTGCTGATCGCGGCCGAAGACACCGGGGCGCAGGCCTTGTACGCTGCCTGCCTGGCCTGGCTGGATGCCCTGTGGCAGCACCGCAGCGGGCGCACCGGCAACCAGGCGCTGGTCGAGTTCTACGACCAGGTCGTGGCCGCCCCCCAGCCCATGCCGCGCGGCGATGCCCGCGCTGCTATGCGGCGCTACCAAACCTGGGCCCCCTGGAAAACCGATGCCGCCACGCTGGAGACGGCCTGGGCCATCGAGGCGCGGCACGCACTGCCCTTTGGCGACTGCCTTGCCCTGGCCTGCGCCCAGCACAGCGGCTGTCCGGCCATGCTGAGTGTGGGCCTGCCCCATGGTGCGGTGTACGGTGGGGTGCAGGTGCTGCACCCCTTGCGCTGCACGCCCCAAGAATTTGCAGAAGGAAGCCTATGACCACCGCTACCGCCGCCGCCGCCCCTGTTACCGCTTTGCAGCGCATCCGTCCCGATGTGCGGGCCATGGCGGCCTACCACGTGCAGCCTGCCGCCGGGCTGCTCAAGATGGATGCCATGGAAAACCCCTTTCCCCTGCCGCCAGCGTTGCAGGCGGCGCTGGGCCAGCGGCTGGGGGCCTTGGAGATCAACCGCTACCCCGGCGAGCGCATTGGGCTGCTGCAGCAGGCGCTGGCGCAGTATGTGGATTTGCCCGCCGGGTGCCAGCTGATGCTGGGCAATGGGTCGGACGAACTGATCAGTCTGGTCAGCCTGGCCTGCGCCCAGCCGGGGGCCAAGGTGCTGGCACCGCTGCCGGGCTTTGTCATGTACGCCATGAGTGCGCAGCTGCAGGGCTTGGAATTTATTGGCGTGGATTTGACGGCGGATTTCGCCCTGGATGTGCCCGCCATGTGCGCCGCGATTGCCCAGCACCGCCCAGCCATCACCTACCTGGCCTACCCGAACAACCCCACGGCCACGCTGTGGCCGCAGGCCGATATGCAGGCCGTGATCGACGCAGCAGCCCAGGTCGGCGGCATCGTGGTGGTCGATGAGGCCTACCAACCCTTTGCCAGCCGCACCTGGCTGGATGCGATTCGCGCCCAGCCGCAGCGCAACAGCCATGTGTTGCTGATGCGCACCTTGAGCAAATTCGGCCTGGCCGGTGTGCGCCTGGGCTACCTGCTGGGGCCGCAGGCGCTGGTGGCCGAGATTGACAAAGTGCGCCCGCCCTACAACGTGAGCGTGTTGAACAGCGAAGCAGCCCTGTTCGCGCTAGAGCATGCCGATGTGTTTGCCGCCCAGGCGCAGGAGCTGTGTGCCCAGCGCACCGCCCTGGTTGCCGCCTTGCAGGCCATGGAGCAGGTGGAAAAAGTCTGGCCCTCTGAAGCGAATATGGTGCTGCTGCGCGTGCCCGATGCCGCCCGCACCCAGGCGGCGATGAAGGCGCGGGGCGTGTTGGTGAAAAACGTCAGCGCCCTGCACCCGCTCTTGGCCAACTGCCTGCGCCTGACCGTGGGCAGCGCCGAAGAAAATACCCAGATGTTGGCCGTTTTACAGGAGTCCTTATGACCAGCAATGCCTTAGTCACCACCCAGCCCATCACCGCCCGCACCGCCGAAGTGCAGCGCAACACCGCCGAAACCCGCGTACACGTGCGCGTGAATCTGGACGGCACCGGCCAGGCACGGCTGAACTCGGGCATTGGCTTTCTTGACCACATGCTTGACCAGATCGCCCGCCACGGCCTGATTGATTTGGATGTGGAATGCGCCGGCGACCTGCACATTGACGGCCACCACACCGTCGAAGACATCGGCATCACCCTGGGCCAAGCCTTTGCCCAGGCCATTGGCGACAAAAAAGGCATTCGCCGCTATGGCCACGCCTACGTGCCGCTGGACGAAGCCTTGAGCCGCGTGGTGATTGATTTTTCCGGCCGCCCGGGGCTGGAGATGGACGTGCAATTTACCGCCGGCAGCATTGGCCAGCTCGACACCCAGCTGGTGTACGAATTTTTCCAGGGCTTTGTGAACCACGCGGGCGTGACGCTGCACATTGATAACCTCAAAGGCAAAAACGCCCACCACCAGTGCGAGACGATTTTCAAAGCCTTTGCCCGTGCCGTGCGCTTTGCGCTAGAGCACGATGAGCGCATGGCCGGGGTCATCCCCTCGACCAAAGGCGCTTTGTAATTCTTAAATAAAGAGCTGTTAGCGCTGATAAATCAACTCATTTGGCGACAAAGCAACTCGAAACCATTGATTTATAAGCGCAACCAGCTATGCAAACCATGAAAAACACCGTCGCCATTGTCGATTACGGCATGGGCAATCTGCGCTCCGTCTGGCAAGCCGTGCAGGCGGCCGCGGCCGACAGCAGCGTGCAGGTACAGGTCACGCACGACCCGGCCGTGGTGCATGCGGCCAGCCGCGTGGTGCTGCCGGGCCAAGGGGCCATGCGCGACTGCATGGCCGCCCTGCGCCACAGCGGCCTGGAAGAAGCCGTGCGCCAGGCCGCGGCCAGCAAACCGCTGTTTGGCGTGTGCGTAGGCATGCAAATGCTGCTAGAGCACAGCGAAGAGGGCGACACCCCCGCGCTGGGGCTGATCCCCGGCCAGGTGCGCCGCTTTGATCTGGCCGGCCAGCGCCAAGCCGACGGCAGCCGCTTCAAAGTGCCGCAAATGGGCTGGAACCAAGTGTGGCAAACCCGGCATGACGGCCAACACCATCCCCTGTGGGCGGGCGTGGCCGATGGCAGCTTTTTCTACTTTGTACACAGCTACTACGCCCAGCCCACGCGGGCCGAGGATGGCGCGGCAACAACAGAGTACGGCTTAACGTTTACCAGCGCCGTGGCCCGCGATAACATCTTTGCCACGCAATTTCACCCGGAAAAAAGCGCGGCCCAGGGCCTGCAGCTGTACCGCAACTTTCTGCACTGGCAGCCTTAAGCGCACGCTCTCATTCCCTTTCTCAACCTGGCACTTTTTCGCCACTTTTTGCACTTTAAACACCCATGTTGCTCATTCCTGCCATCGACCTGAAAGACGGCCAATGTGTACGCCTGAAACAAGGCGATATGGACCAATCCACCATTTTTGGTGACCCGGCTGAAATGGCCCGCCGCTGGCTCGATGCCGGGGCACGGCGCTTGCATTTGGTCGATTTGAATGGTGCCTTTGCCGGCCAGCCCAAAAATTTGGCGGCCATCAAGGCCATCTTGAAAGAGGTGGATGGCGAAATTCCGGTGCAACTGGGCGGCGGCATTCGCGATCTGGACACGATTGAGCGCTACGTCGATCTGGGCATGGACTACATCATCATCGGCACCGCCGCCGTGAAAAACCCCGGTTTTTTGCAAGATGCCTGCAGCGCTTTTGGCGGCCACATCATCGTTGGCCTGGATGCCAAGGATGGCAAAGTGGCCATCGACGGCTGGAGCAAGCTCACCGGCCAAGATGTCATCCCCACCGCCAAGCGCTTTGAGGATTGGGGCGTGGAATCCATCATCTACACCGACATTGGCCGCGACGGCATGCTCAGCGGCATCAACATCGAGGCCACGGTCACGCTCTCGCAAGCCGTGCGCATTCCCATCATCGCCTCGGGCGGGCTGGCGGGCATGGCCGATATCGAGGCCCTGTGCGCCGTGCAGGACGAGGGCATCGAGGGCGTGATCTGTGGCCGCGCCATTTACTCTGGCGACCTGGACTTTGCCGCCGCGCAAGAGCGCGCCGACGCGCTGACCGAATAAGCCGAAGAACCCTCTGCGCCACAGCGGCCAGCCATGCCTGGCCGCTGTGCTTTGCGCAATGAAAAAAAGATAGGCCACGATCTGTCGTGCTGCGGCATCCAGGCACCGGCTTGCGTGGTATCTTGCCCCGCAAGGTTTCTTTGTTTTATTTTTTTAAAGTGATAGCCCATGCTTGCCAAACGCATCATTCCCTGCCTGGACGTGACCGGTGGTCGCGTGGTCAAAGGGGTCAATTTCGTTGAACTGCGCGATGCCGGCGACCCGGTGGAAATTGCCGCCCGTTACAACGAGCAGGGGGCCGATGAGCTGACCTTTTTGGACATCACCGCCACCAGCGACGGGCGCGATCTGATCCTGCCCATCATTGAAGCCGTGGCCAGCCAGGTGTTTATTCCGCTCACCGTGGGCGGTGGGGTGCGCACCGTGGACGATGTGCGCCGCTTGCTCAACGCCGGGGCCGACAAAACCAGTTTTAACTCGGCGGCCATCAGCACGCCCGAAGTGATCAACGCTGCCAGCGACAAATACGGCAGCCAGTGCATTGTGGTGGCCATTGATGCCAAGCGCCGCACGCCGGAGGATGCCCAGCGCATCGGCCCCAATGGCCAGCCCGTGGGCGATGGCTGGGATGTGTTCAGCCATGGCGGGCGCAAAAACACGGGGCTGGATGCCGTGCGCTGGGCGGTGGAGATGGCCGAGCGCGGTGCGGGCGAAATTTTGCTGACCAGCATGGACCGCGATGGCACGAAAAGCGGCTTTGATCTGGCCCTGACCCGCGCGGTCAGCGATGCCGTGGGCGTGCCGGTGATTGCTTCGGGCGGCGTGGGCAATTTGCAGCACCTGGCCGATGGTGTGACCCAGGGCGGGGCCGATGCCGTGCTGGCCGCCAGCATCTTTCACTATGGCGAATTTACCGTGCGCCAGGCCAAAGAATTCATGCGCGAGCGCGGCATTGCGGTGCGGTTGTAATCGTTAAAACCAGAGCTGTTTGCGCTGATATATATTGAGTTTTTGATGCTTTAGGCCCTGAAATTCAATCAATACCAGCGCAGCAAGCTATTTGAATAAAGAGTTGTTATGGATTGGCTGGAACAATTGCGTTGGGATGAGAAGGGTTTGATCCCCGTGATCGCGCAGGAAAAAGACACGGGCGATGTGCTCATGTTCGCCTGGATGAACCGCGAAGCCCTGCAAAAAACGGCCGAGCTGGGCCGCGCCGTGTACTTCAGCCGCTCGCGCGGCAAGCTGTGGTTCAAGGGCGAAGAATCGGGCCACGTGCAAACGGTGCACGAAATTCGCGTGGATTGTGACCAGGATGTGGTGCTGCTGAAAATCACCCAAACCGGGCACCAACCCGGCATTGCCTGCCACACGGGCCGCCATTCCTGCTTTTTCAGCCTGCTGCGCGATGGCCAGTGGCAAGCGATCGACCCGGTCTTGAAAGACCCGGCCAGCATCTATAAATAAAGCCCATGACCCAAGAAAACACCCTGGCCGCTTTGGCCGCAGTCATTGAAAGCCGCAAACCCACCAATGGCGGCAACCCCGAAACCAGCTACGTGGCCCGCCTGTTGGCCAAGGGCTCGGACAGCTTTTTGAAAAAAATCGGCGAAGAAGCCACCGAAGTGGTCATGGCGGCCAAAGATGTGGACTACGGCGCGGACAAAGACAAGCTGGTGTATGAAGTGGCCGACCTGTGGTTTCACAGCATGGTCATGCTGGCGCATTACGGCCTATCGGCCCAAGATGTGCTGCATGAGCTGGCACGGCGCGAAGGCCTGAGCGGGCTGGTCGAAAAAGCCCAGCGCAGCAATTCCTGAACAGCCAAGGAGCGAGGATGAACCAAGACCAAGACATCTGGATGCGCGTGGGCGGCAGCGACAAGACCGAACAGCAAATCGCCAGCCTGCGCCAGCTGACGCTGATTTTGTACATCCTCTACGCCTCGTGCTGGATTTTGGGCGGGCTGCCGGCCATCGTGGCCATCGTCATCAACTACATCAAGCGCGAAGATGCGGCGGGCACCCTCTACGAAAGCCATTTCGCCTGGCAGATCCGCAGCTTTTGGTGGGGGCTGGCCTGGGTGGTGGTGGGCACGATCACGGCCATCATCGGGATTGGCTTTCTTATTTTGGGTGCGCTCGTCATTTGGCTGATTTACCGCATGGTCAAGGGATTACTATTCTGGAATGACCACAAACCCATGCCCCTCTGAGGTTCGCCACCTCAACCTCGCCTTGCAAGGCGGGGGCTCGCACGGCGCGTTTACCTGGGGCGTGCTTGATGCATTGCTGGAAGATGGGCGCATCGAATTTCCCGGCATCAGCGGCACCAGCGCTGGCGCGATGAATGCGGTGGCCTTGGCCCACGGCTTTGCCAGCGCTGCGCTGGAGTTTCCCCAGCATGCCAAACCCCGCCACAAAGCGGCCCGCGAGCGCGCGCGCGCGGCTTTGCGCGAGCTGTGGGAAGGGGTGGGCACGATGGGTTTTTTTACCGCCAGCATGGCCAACAACCCTTTGCTGGGGTTCATGAGCCAGTTCCTCTCCCCTTACCAAACCAATCCGCTGGACATCAACCCCTTGCGCATGCTGCTGCAGCGCACCGTCGATTTTCAGCAGCTGCACGCCGCCGCAGGTTTGGCCGGTATGCCCAAAATCTTTGTCTGCGCCACCAATGTGCGCACCGGCCAAGGCGAGATTTTTACCGCCCAGCGCATCTCGACCGATGCCATCATGGCCTCGGCCTGCCTGCCGCAGCTGTACAAAGCGGTGGAGGTGGAGGGCGAGTACTACTGGGATGGCGGCTTTTCCGGCAACCCCGCGCTCTACCCCCTGATTTACCAAACGGCCTGCGCCGATATGCTGCTGGTGCAAATCAACCCGGTGCAGCAAGCCACCCTGCCCAGCACCGCCGCCGAGATTGCCGAGCGCGTCAATGAGGTCACCTTCAACGCCAGCTTGCTGGGCGAGTTGCGGGCGATTGACTTTGTGCGCCGCCTGCTGGCCGAAGGCAAGCTGGACCCCCAGCGCTACAAAAACGTGCTGCTGCACCGCATTGATGGCGGCGCTGCCTTGAGTGAACTGGGCGCAACCAGCAAAGCCCGCTCGGATTTAAGCTTTATCCTGCGCCTGTTTGAGCAGGGGCGGGTGCAAGGCCAGCGTTGGTTGCACACCCATTTTGGGGATATTGGGGTGCGCCAAACCCTGCAAATCGTCGATCACTGTTGATTTTTGTTGAAAATTTTGAATGCCATGATTGAAACTGCCTCCGCTGTGGGCCATGCCCACGATGACAATTGCATCTTTTGCAAAATCGCTGCGGGCCACATTCCCAGCCGCAAAGTGTATGAAGACGAAGAGCTGCTGGCCTTCCACGACATCGCCCCGTGGGCCCCGGTGCATTTTCTGATCATCCCCAAGCGCCACATCGCTTCGCTGGCGCACACCCAGCCAGCCGATGCCGCTTTGCTGGGCCGCATCCTGACGCTGGCCCCCCAGCTGGCGGCGCAAGAGGGCTGCAACCCCTATCCTGCTGGGGGCTTTCGGGTGCAGATCAATACCGGGGAAGAGGGCGGGCAAGAGGTGCACCATTTGCACGTGCACGTGATCGGCGGGCCGCGCCCGTGGAAGAAATAAGCGGTTTTCCTTGATGGGGAGCAGTCCGGGCACGTTGGGATCCCCCAGCCCCCGACTACAATGCGCAACGTTTGCTAGGAGGTATCTTTCATGGGTTCTTTTTCGATTTGGCACTGGGTCGTTGTTTTACTGATCGTCGTGCTGGTTTTTGGCACCAAAAAGCTGAAAAACATTGGCCAAGATTTGGGTGGTGCCGTCAAAGGCTTCAAAGAAGGCATGAAGGACGGCTCCGAGGGTGAGCACCCGGCCGCCCCTGCCCAGGCTGGCCAAGTTGCGCACCAAGACAGCGCAGCAAAAACCACCATTGATGTTGAAGCCAAGCAAAAAAGCTAATGCGCAGCCCCCTCGGTTGCCGCGCATTGCCAAACTGCGGGCAAGGTTACAGCCATGCTTGATTTAGGCCTGTCCAAAATGGCGCTGATCGGCGCGGTGGCGCTGATCGTGATTGGCCCGGAAAAACTGCCGCGTGTGGCCCGCACCGTGGGCTCGCTTTTGGGCCGGGCGCAGCGCTACGTGGCCGATGTCAAGGCCGAAGTCAATCGCTCGATGGAGCTCGATGAGCTGCGCAAGATGAAAGAGTCGGTCGAAGCGGCCGCCCGCGATGTCCAGACCTCGGTGCAATCGACCACCGCAGCGCTGGAGAAAGACTTCAGCAGCGTCAGCAACGAGCTCAAAAGCCTAGAGCAGCAGCACAGCAGCACCAGCGATGAAGCCCCGTGGCGCAGCCCCTACGATGCCGCCAGCCAAGTGGTGCCAAGCTACCAGCACCCAGGCAAAAATTTTCGACTCAAGCGCAGCGCCGTGCCGCGCTGGTACAAATCGCGCCAGGGTGTGCGCACCCATGTGCAATCGGGCGCGGCCCGCGTGGCGCGGTTTCGCCCCAAAAAGCGCTAAGCGTTTGCCGCTTGAGCGCCTGTTAAAGAACCAATGTCCCCTACACCTTCCCCTGAAGATGAGCTGTCCGGTACCGAGCAGCCGTTTGTTCAGCACCTGATTGAGCTGCGTGACCGCTTGCTCTACAGCGTCTATGGCATTGCGCTGGCCGTGATTGCGCTGGCCATTTGGCCTGGCCCCAATGGGCTGATTGACCTGATTGCCCAGCCCATCCGGGCGCACATGCCGCCCGATGCCAAGTTGATTGCCGTGGGCGTGTTCTCGCCGTTTTTTGTGCCGCTCAAAGTGCTGATGATGGTCGGCGTGCTGGCCGTGCTGCCGTGGATCATGTACCAGCTGTGGGCCTTTGTGGCACCGGGCTTGTACAGCCACGAAAAGCGCTTTGCCCTGCCGCTGATTATTTTTGGTAGCTTGCTGGCCTATCTGGGCATCGCTTTTGTGCAGTTTTTTGTGCTGGACAAAATGTTTGCCTTTATCCAAGGCTTCACCCCGGCCAGTGTGGCCGCCACGCCCGATATTGCCTCGTACGTTGAGGCGATTTTGTCGCTGTATTTGGCCTTTGGTCTGGCGTTTCAGGTGCCGATTGTGGTGATGCTGCTGGTGCGGTTTGGGATTGTGGACATTGTCAAACTGAAAAACTTTCGCGGCTATTTCATCGTGGTGGCGTTCATCATTGCCGCCGTGGTCACCCCGCCGGATGTGATTTCGCAATTGGCCTTGGCCGTGCCCATGTGCTTGCTTTACGAGGTGGGGATTTTGGGGGCCAGCTGGTTTGCTAAGAAAAAACCGGCGGAAGACGATGCCCAGCAAGATGCCTAAACCAGCATTGGTATAGCTTCTACCGCCGGTAAAACAAGGGTTTCAGAATCAATACGTTCTGAAACCCTTATTTTTTCAGCGGGGCAAGCTATTGTTTTTTGCTGGTGCCGGGCGGCGCACCGGGGTTACCTCCAGGGTCTGCGTTTGTCCGTTGCGGAGCACTTCCACGCGGTAGCTTTGCCCAGGGCGCAAGGCGGCCACCGTGCTCAGCAGCTCGGCGACGGTGCGGGTGGGTTGGCCGTGGACGCTGCGCACCACATCGCCCGGTTGCATGCCGGCCTGCGCCGCTGGGCCCGCTTGCAGCACGCCGGCAATGATCACGCCGCTGCCTGGGGCCACGCCAAAGGTTTGCGCCAGCTCGGGCGAGAGTTCGCCGGGCTCCACGCCAATCCAGCCGCGGGTGACCTGGCCTTCGCGCACGATGCCGTCCAGCACCACCTTGGCCGTCGAGACGGGGATGGCAAAGCCAATGCCCATGCTGCCGCCCGAGCGCGAATAAATCGCGGTGTTGATGCCCAGCAAATGCCCGTTGATATCGACCAGGGCTCCACCCGAGTTGCCGGGGTTGATGGCGGCATCGGTTTGAATGAAGTTTTCGAAGGTATTGATGCCCAGGTGGCTGCGCCCCAAGGCACTGATGATGCCGCTGGTGACGGTTTGGCCCACACCAAACGGATTGCCAATGGCCAGCACCTGGTCGCCCACGGCGATGTGGTCAGAGTTGCCCAGGGTCACCACGGGCAGCTGCTCCAGGGCGATTTTCAGCACGGCCAGGTCGGATTCGGGGTCGGTGCCAATGATGGTGGCGCTGGTGCGGCGGCCATCGGTGAGGCTGATTTCGATCTCGTCGGCCCCTTCCACCACGTGGTTGTTGGTCAGGATGTAGCCATCGCTGCTGACGATGACTCCGCTGCCCAGCCCCGTTTTTTGCTGGGTGCCGATATCGCCAAAAAAGAACTGAAACCACGGGTCGTTCGCCCGGGGGTGGCGCACCGCCTGGCTGGTGGTGATGCTGACCACCGCTGGCATGGCCGCCTGGGCGGCGTGGCTTAAGCTGCCGGCCACCGGCTCGGTGTGCGGGGTGGAGGGCGCTTGCAGCAGCACCAGGCCGGTGTCGCCAAAAGCTTGGCCGCGCTGCAGCCAGGCCGGTTGCAGGGTGGCAATCACGAAATACAGCGCCAGCAGCACCGTTACGGTCTGGGCGAAAAGAAGCCAATAGCGTTTCATAGTTGTCCGAGGGCAGAAAGCCGCATTGTGCGCGATGGCACTGGTCCCAGCCTGCCACTTGGGCACAATTGCGCCATGCAAATTACCTGTGACCAACTGCTGCAGCACTGCGCCAGCCTGCTGCAACCTGAGCGTTTTAAAGACTACGGCCCCAATGGCCTGCAAGTGCAGGGCAAGGCGCAAGTGCGCCACATTGTGACCGGTGTGACGGCCAGCCGGGCCTTGATTGAAGCGGCCATTGCCGACGGGGCCGATGCCATCCTCGTTCACCACGGCCTGTTTTGGCGCGGCATGGATGGGCGCGTGACGGGCTGGCTCAAAGAGCGCCTGCGCCTTTTGCTGGCGCACGATATCAACTTGATCGCCTACCACTTGCCGCTGGATGCCCACCCCACCTTGGGCAACAACGCGCAGCTGGGCCAGCGTCTGGGGGTGGTGGCCGATGGCAGTTTTGGCGAGCAGGAGCTGGGCTTGATTGGCCCGTGTGCCTTTGCCAGCGCCCAAGCCTTGGTCGATCAAGTTGAAAACGCGCTGGGCCGCCGTGCCACCTGGATTAGCGGTGCGCCCGAGCAGCCGATTACTCGCCTAGCCTGGTGCACGGGCGGGGCGCAGGGCTTTTTTGAAGCCGCCTTGGCGGCCGGAGCGCAGGCTTTTATCACGGGCGAAATTTCCGAACCCCAGGCCCACTTGGCCCGCGAAATGGGGGCTACCTTCATCGCGGCTGGCCACCACGCCACCGAGCGCTATGGCATTGCTGCACTGGGCGAGCACGTGGCGCAAGCGTTGGGGCTGAGCCACCGTTTTATTGAAATTGCCAACCCGGCCTGAGGCCGCCGCTTGCGAGGTTAAAAATGACAAAAACAATAGCTGTCACCATGGGTGATTCTGCAGGTATTGGGCCTGAAATCATTGCCAAAGCATTTAAAGATCATCGCAAAGCGCTAGAGAATTGTTTTGTCGTGGGCGATGTGGCCACCCTGCGCCGCGCCGCGCAGGTGGTTGTTCCCCCTGGGCAAGGGGGCTTGCCGGTGGCGCAGATTGCCCACCCGCAAGAGGCTTTGCAGGTGCCGCCCCGCTGCATTCCGGTGCTGCCCTTGCCGGGCCTGCCCCCGCCGCAGCCGTGGGGGCAGGTGAGTGCCGCCGCCGGGGCGGCCGCCGCCCAGTGTGTGCAGTGGGCCGCCGATGCCGCTTTGCGCGGGGAGATTGCCGCCTTGGTGACCGCCCCTTTGCACAAAGAAGCCTTGCACGCAGCGGGCGTGGACTTTCCGGGGCACACCGAATTGCTGCAAGCCCAAGCAGCCCACCACGCCGGGGTGCCGATTGCGCAGATGCCTGTGCGCATGATGCTGGCCAACCCCGAGCTGCGCACCGTGCTGGTCAGCATCCACGTCAGCCTGCGCCAAGCGCTGGAGGCCGTAACGCACGAGAACATTGTGCAAACCCTGCTGATTACGCACCGCGCGCTCACCCCCATCCTGGGCCATGCACCGCGCATTGCCGTGGCCGGCCTCAACCCCCATGCGGGCGAAGGCGGGTTGTTTGGCCGAGAAGAGGTGGACACCATCGCCCCCGCCATTGCCCAAGCCCGCGCTGCAGGGGTGGATGCGCTGGGCCCCTTGGCCCCGGATACTGTGTTCATGCGCGCCCGCAATACACCCAATCACCCTGGGGAATTTGACGTGGTGTTGGCGATGTACCACGACCAGGGTTTGATTCCTGTCAAATACTTGGGTGTTGAGCAGGGCGTGAATGTGACCTTGGGGCTGCCGCTGATTCGGACCAGTCCGGACCACGGAACGGCCTTTGACATCGCCGGACAAGGAGTGGCGGACCCGGCCAGCTTGGTGCAAGCTGTTTGTATGGCGCGGCAAATGGCCGGTTTGTCAGTGCGCTAAGTCTTGCGCCGAAGTGAAGGCGCATGAGTGCTTCAGTCGGAAAAAGTTCTCTGGATAAACCCTGAAATTGCGGGTCAAGCCTCTTGTCAGGCGGAAAAAACGGGGTTTGACGCTGGCAGGAGTTTGGAGTTGCATTAGTGGCTCCGCTACAATTTGCCGGTTATTCCCTAATGTAGCGATGTTTAATCGAGGATCCCCATGAGTGAAACTCCTGTCGACTCCAGCAAGCGGACGTGGATCATCACGTCGGCCTGTGCTGGCGCGGTAGGCGGCGTCGCAGCCGCTGTCCCTTTTGTAAGCACCTTCCAGCCTTCTGAGAAGGCCAAGGCTGCAGGTGCAGCGGTGGAGGTGGATATCTCTGCACTGCAACCTGGCGAGATGAAAACGGTTGAGTGGCGCGGTAAACCCGTTTGGGTGCTGCGCCGCACCAAGCAGCAGCTTGAAGAGCTCAGCACGCTCAATTCTGAATTGGCCGACCCCAATTCCGAGCGCGTGGGTTTCCCCACCCCCGAGTACGCCAAGAACGAATGGCGCTCGATCAAGCCCGAATTTTCGGTGCTGGTTGGCATTTGCACCCACCTGGGCTGCTCGCCCACCAGCAAATTCACCCCCGGCCCGCAGCCCTCGCTGCCCGATGATTGGAAAGGCGGTTTCTTCTGCCCTTGCCACGGTTCGACATTTGACTTGGCCGGTCGTGTGTTCAAGAACAAGCCGGCACCGGACAACCTGGAAGTGCCCCCCCACATGTACCTGTCAGACACGAAGCTGCTGATCGGTGAAGACAAGAAGGCCTGAAGGGAGACACCATGGCTCACGAATTCAAGGACATTGATCCCAACGCGCCCACCGGCGCCAAGGTGGTGAATTGGTTCGAAAACCGTTTTCCAACGGCGTTTTCGGCCTACAAAGTTCACATGTCGGAGTACTACGCTCCGAAAAACTTTAACTTCTGGTACATCTTCGGTTCGCTGGCTTTGCTGGTGCTGGTGATCCAGATCGTGACCGGTATCTTCCTGGTCATGAACTACAAGCCCGACGCAGAAAAAGCCTTTGCCTCGGTTGAGTTCATCATGCGCGACGTGCCCTGGGGCTGGTTGATTCGCTACATGCACTCGACCGGCGCTTCGGCCTTCTTCATCGTGGTGTATCTGCACATGTTCCGTGGTTTGATCTACGGCTCTTACCGCAAGCCGCGCGAATTGGTCTGGATTTTTGGCTGTGCCATTTTCCTGGCGCTGATGGCCGAAGCCTTCATGGGCTACCTGCTGCCTTGGGGTCAGATGTCCTACTGGGGTGCCCAGGTGATCGTGAACCTGTTTGCCGCCGTGCCCGTGGTTGGCCCTGACCTGGCCTTGCTGATCCGTGGCGACTATGTGGTGGGCGATGCGACGCTGAACCGCTTCTTCAGCTTCCACGTGATTGCTGTGCCTTTGGTGCTGATCGGCCTGGTCGTGGCCCACTTGTTGGCCCTGCACGATGTGGGTTCGAACAACCCCGATGGCGTGGAAATCAAAGCGCCCAATGCCCCCAAGGATGCCAATGGCCATCCCCTGGATGGCGTGCCCTTCCACCCCTACTACACCGTGCACGACATTTTTGGCGTGGCTGTGTTCCTGTTCCTGTTCTCGGCGGTGATGTTCTTTGCGCCTGAGTTTGGCGGCTACTTCTTGGAGTACAACAACTTCATTCCGGCCGATCCGTTCCAGACACCGAACCACATCGCTCCTGTTTGGTACTTCACGCCCTTCTATTCGATGCTGCGTGCCATCACGGCCGAGATGATGTACGCCCTGATCGCCTGCGTTGCCTTGGGTGGTCTGTTCGGCATCCTTAAAGCACCTGGCATCTTCAAGGCTGTTGCCGGTGCTGGTGCCGCCGTGGGCATCGCCCTGATGCTGGCCATTGATGCCAAATTCTGGGGTGTGGTGGTGATGGGTGGCGCTGTGGTCATCTTGTTCGCCCTGCCTTGGCTGGACTACTGCGAAGTCAAATCGATTCGCTATCGCCCCAGCTGGCACAAAGCGTTGTATGCCGTCTTTGTGGTGAACTTCTTTGTGCTTGGCTACCTTGGCGTGCTGCCCCCCTTCCCGTTGGGTGAGAAAGTGTCGCAAATTGGTACGCTGTTCTACTTTGGCTTCTTCCTGCTGATGCCTTGGTGGAGTCGCATCGGTGCCACCAAACCGGTGCCTGATCGTGTGACCTTCAAGCCCCACTGATCGGCCAGGAGTAATAAACCATGATGAAAAAATTTATCCTTTCGCTGATTGCCACCTTGGGCATTGTCACGGGCGCACAAGCTGCCGGCGGTAGCGCTGTTGCTTGGGACAAAGCACCGGTTGATGTCAGCAACCAGGCCTCCTTGCAAAATGGTGCCAAGCTGTTTGTGAACTACTGCCTGAGCTGCCACTCGGCTGCTTTCATGCGCTTTAACCGCTTGCAAGACATTGGCTTGTCTGAGCAAGAGATCAAAGACAATCTGCTGTTCACCACCGACAAAATCGGTGAAACCATGATTGCGGCGATTGACCCCAAGCAAGCCAAAAGCTGGTTTGGTGCCAACCCTCCCGATCTGACGGTGATTGCCCGCTCGCGTGCTGGCAGCGGCGGCAGTGGTGCCGACTACCTCTACACTTTCTTGCGCACTTTCTACCGCGATGAGACCAAAGGCACCGGCTGGAATAACCTGGCCTTCCCCAATGTGGGGATGCCACACGTGATGTGGGAGCTGCAAGGCCAGCGCCGCGCGGTGTTTGAAGGCGACCATTTCAAAGGCTGGGAGCAAATCACCCCCGGCACTTTGAGCGAGCAAGAATACGACCAGCAAGTGGGTGACTTGGTGAACTACCTACAATGGATGGGTGAACCTGCCCAAGCCGCCCGTAAAAACATCGGTATCGGTGTGCTGATTTTCTTGGGTATCTTTATCGTGATTGCCTGGAAGCTGAATGCAGCTTTCTGGAAAGACGTTAAATAATCACAACACGTACAGCCAAAGATTGTCCTGTGCAGTCCTTGGCTGAAAGCCAGAGTGGGCGCTACCCAAGGCGGCCCACTCTTTTTGATTTTTAGGAGCTCTCGCCATGATGGTGCTTTATTCGGGAACCACCTGTCCTTACTCCCACCGTAGCCGCTTCGTGCTGTTTGAAAAAGGCATGGATTTTGAAATCCGTGATGTGGACTTGTTCAGCAAGCCCGAGGAAATCATGGCCATGAATCCTTACGGCCAAGTTCCTATTCTGGTGGAGCGCGATTTGATTTTGTACGAGTCGAACATCATCAACGAATACATTGATGAGCGCTTTCCTCACCCCCAGCTGATGCCGGGGGATCCGGTAGATCGTGCCCGTGTGCGCCTGTTCTTGCTCAATTTTGAAAAAGAGCTCTTTGCCCACGTGAATACGTTGGAGCAAACCACTGGCAAAAAAGGCCACGACAAGGAGCAGGAAAAAGCCCGCACCCATATTCGTGACCGTTTGACGCAATTGGCACCGGTATTTTTGAAAAACAAATACATGTTGGGCGAGAACTTCTCGATGCTGGATGTGGCCATCGCCCCCTTGCTGTGGCGCTTGGATTACTACGGTATTGAGCTGTCCAAAAACGCCGCACCGCTACTCAAGTATGCCGAGCGTATCTTCTCGCGCCCTGCGTATATTGAAGCGCTGACACCTTCTGAAAAGGTGATGCGTAAATAAGCTTTGACGGCTTAGTTACTTGGCTGCACAAAGGACTGTTATGAACGAAATCCGCACAACCTCTACCCGCCCCTACCTGCTACGGGCCCTGCATGAATGGTGTACTGACAATGGGCTGACCCCCTACTTGGTCGTGCAGGCAGATGAAAGCGTTCAAGTTCCTTTGGCCTTTGTGCAGGATGGGCAAATCGTGCTCAACGCCAGCTACGATGCCACCAGTGGCCTGCAAATGGGCAATGAATTTGTTCATTTCAAGGCCCGTTTTGGGGGCAAGCCCCACGAGATCATGGTTCCGGTGGGGCGGGTGTTGGCCATCTACGCCCGTGAAACGGGGCAAGGCATGTCCTTCCCCCCTGAAGAGCCGCAAGCCATGGACGATGTGGTGCCGCCCGCGTCCCGCCCTGCGGCCAGCGCCAAAGTGCAGTTGGTCAGCAGCCAAGAAAACCCGCCATCGGAGCAGGACCACGCGCCGCAAGACGATGATTTGCCTCCTCCGCCAACAAAACGCCCGGCTTTGAAGCTGGTGAAGTAATTTTCAAGCTACAATCGCACGCTTTGGTTCATTTGCCGGTTTAGCTCAGTTGGTAGAGCACCCGCCTTGTAAGCGGTAGGTCGTCAGTTCGAATCCGACAACCGGCACCATCTAATAAAAAAAAGGCCCCTAGGTACATACACCTCGGGGCCTTTTTCATTGAAAAGCAAGGGGCTTACAGGGTAAGGATGGCCAAGGGCAAGCATTGACAGCCAACCCGTGACCGGGGAACGCTACCCCGGTAGAAGAGAAACAACCACGCCGGGGAACGATATGCAGGCCCCATGCCGAATGCCTGATCGTCACCTGACAAAAAAGCAGAAGCGTCTGACTAAGCGCTGGCTTCAGAAGTGGTACCGGGATGGAAAGGAAACCCGGCTTGCCCTGGATGGTTATCCGGCGGTTACCCTGCCCGCACCATCTGCCAGCGGCGCTGGGCCCACAGCGTCCACCACAAGGCCAATCCAGCCAGCGCGGCGGCACTGGGGGGCAAGCTGCCCAGCCCCAGGTGCTGCCCCATTTGACTGCCCAGCAACGCGCCGGCCCCGATGGACAGATTGAACACACTGGAGAAAATCGCCATGCCCACGTCGGTGGCATCGCGGCTCCAGTGCAGCACCAGGGCTTGCATGGGCAGCACCACCGCCATGATGGCGGCCCCCCACACCACGGTCAGGGCGTACAGGCTGGCGGCGGCGTGCCCGGCCCAGCTCAGCACACCCAGGCAGCTTGCCAAGGTGGCCAGGGCGCAGAGCAAAAAGCCCAGCGGCAACTTCAGGCCCCAACGGCTGAACAAGAGGCTGCCCAGGATGCTGGCCGCGCCAAAGAGCAGCAGCACCGAGGTGGTCACCGCCGGGCTATGGCCTGCGTGCACTTGCACCCAGGGCTCGATGTAGCTGTACAGGATGAACTGGGCGGTGACGACCAGGCCTTGCAAGCCAAAAATGGCCATCAAGGCCGGGCGGCGCAGCAGCACGGGGATGCTGGCCACACTGCCGGCATCTTCACTGGGCAGTGGTGGCAGGCTGCGGGCCAGTACCACGGCAACCAGGATGGCGACGGCGCCAATCAGCCAAAAGCTGCTGCGCCAATCGAGGGTTTCGCCAACGATGCGGCCCAAGGGCACGCCCAGCACCATGGCCAGGGTGGTGCCAGTGGCCAACAGGCTCAGTGCCTGCGCTTTTTTGCCGGTGGGGGCAATGCGCACCACCAGCGAGGCGGTAATCGACCAAAACACAGCATGGGCCACCGCCACCCCCAGGCGGGCCAGGGCCAGCAGGGCAAAGCTTGTGGCCAGGCCGGTGAGGGCTTGGCAGGCGATAAACAGGGCAAACACCCACAGCAGCAAGCGCCGCCGCTCCCAGCGGCGGGTGAGCAGCATCAGCGGCACAGAGGCCAAGGCCACCACCCAGGCATAGAGGGTGAGCAGCACACCGGTCTGCTCGGGGCGCATGGCAAAACTTTGGCCGATGCTGGCCAGCAGGCCCACCGGAACAAACTCGCTGGTGTTGAAGATAAAAGCGCCCAAGGTCAGGGCCAGCACGCCCAGCCATGCCGCGTGCTGGCCGCTGCCTTGCGGCGCGGCGTGTGGTGTTGTCATAGCAGGGTCAAGCGCCGTGGGCGGCATCCTCGGTGGCGTACACGCGGGCATCAAACGGCAGCCCGCGCTCTGCACTGAGCCACTGCAGTGCGGGCAGCGCTCCCTCCAGCACCGGGCGCACGTCCAGCGGCAATTGCTGCCAAGCCATCGCTTGGCCCTCGCGCATGACCAGTTCGCCCTGCCACTGCGTGACCTTGCACCAGTGCAGGCGCACCTGGGCGTGGGGGTAGTCGTGCTCGGTGATCTGCCAGGGCAGGCAGTTGCCAATGGTGATGCCAATCTCCTCTTGGAGTTCGCGGCGCAGGGCTTGCTCTACGGATTCGCCCGCTTCGAGCTTGCCACCGGGGAACTCCCACCAGCCCGCCCGCACTTTGCCGCTCGGGCGGCTGGTCAGCAGCAAAGCACCGTCGCTTGCGCGAATGAGAATGCCCACGGCCACTTCGATCCGTGGGGGAAGGGCTGCAGCCAGCGTTTTAGATTTCTGCACCATCGCTCAGTCCTGCTATGTCGGCAATGCGGGGGCGGGCCGTGGCTGTTGGCGGCCCCTCAGGGCTGCGGCCGGCATAGTCGCGCGCAAACTGCTGGGCCACGCGGCCACTGCGCGAGCCGCGCTCCAGCGCCCAGACCAGGGCTTCGCCTTGGGCAGCGGCAATCTGCGCCGCATCCAACCCCAGGCTGGAGAGCCATTGCGCCACCACGCGCAGGTACTCGTCCTGGCTGAAGGGGTAGAAGCTGACCCACAGGCCAAAGCGTTCGGAGAGAGAGATTTTTTCTTCCACCACCTCGCCGGGGTGGATTTCGCCATCCTGGCCCTTGGAGGTTTGCAGGTTGTCGCTCAGGTACTCGGGCAGCAGGTGGCGGCGGTTGCTGGTGGCGTACACCAGCACGTTGGGCGTGGCGGCGCTGACCGAGCCGTCCAGGATGGATTTCATGGCCTTGTAGCCCGGTTCGCCCTCTTCAAAGCTCAGGTCGTCGCAGTAAATGATGAAGGACTCGGGCCGCGCCGCCACCACTTCCACGATGTCGGGCAGGTCGGTCAAATCGGCCTTGTCCACCTCAATCAAGCGCAGGCCCTGATCGGCATAGGCATGCAGGCAGGCACGGATCAGCGACGATTTGCCCGTGCCGCGCGCCCCGGTCAGCAGCACGTTGTTGGCGGTGCGGCCCTGCACGAACTGCTCGGTATTGCGGGCAATTTTTTCCTTTTGTGCATCAATGTTTTGCAGGTCGGACAGCTGCATCGCACCGACGTGGCGCACCGGCTCCAGCACGCCGCAGCCGTTGGCGCGTTTGCGGTAGCGCCAAGCAATCGCTGCGCCCCAGTCGGCCGGCGCTTGCAGCGGCTGGGGCAGCACGGCTTCGATGCGCTGCATGAGCTGCTCGGCGCGGGCCACCAGGCGCTCCAGCGGGGAAAAGGGGGAAGAATCGGTAGCTTGCATAAAAAAGGAGCTGTTTGCGCTTAAAAATAAACAATTTCAGGCATTTTTAATGCTGAAATTGTTTATTTTTAAGCGCAAACAGCTATTTAATTAAAAAATGCTTAAGAGCGGTAATCGGCGTTGATCGTCACGTAATCGTGGCTGAAATCGCAGGTCCACACCGTCTGGCTGGCCTGGCCACGGCCCAGGTGGACGCGCACGGTGATTTCGCTTTGCTTCATGACGCGCTGGCCGTCTTCTTCGCGGTAGGCCGGGTTGCGCCCGCCCTGGGTGACCACGTGCACATCGTCCAGGTGCAGCTCGATGCGGTTTTGGTCCAGGTCGGCAATGCCCGCGTAGCCCACGGCGGCCAGGATGCGGCCCAGGTTCGGGTCGCTGGCGTAAAAGGCGGTTTTCACCAGCGGCGAATGGGCAATGGCGTAGGCGGCCAGGCGGCATTCCTCCTCGGTCTGGCCACCATCGACCTGCACGGTGATGAACTTGGTCGCGCCCTCGCCATCGCGCACGATGGCCTGGGCCAGCAGGCGGGCCACGTCCTGCAGGGCGGTTTTCAGCGCTTGGGCATCGGCGCTGGCGTTCCAATCGGTGATCGGTGCATTGCCCGCCTGGTGTGTGGCCATGACGATGAAGGAGTCGTTGGTCGAGGTGTCGCCATCAATCGTCACGCGGTTGAACGAGCCCTCGGCCAGCTCCCGGGCCAGCCCTTGCAGCAGCGCCGGGGCAATGGCCGCATCGGTGGCCAGAAAACCCAGCATGGTCGCCATGTTGGGGCGAATCATGCCCGCGCCCTTGCTGATGCCGGTGACGGTCACGGTTTTGCCATCCACCGTTACCTGGCGGCTGTAGGCCTTGGGCTGGGTGTCGGTGGTCATGATGCCTTCGGCGGCGGCCAGCCAGTGGTCTGCCTGGGCGTTGGCAATGGCTGCGGGCAGACCGGCCGTAATGCGCTCGACCGGCAGCGGCTCCATGATTACGCCGGTAGAAAACGGCAGGATTTGCGTGGGGGCCACGCCCAATTCCTGGGCCAAGGCGGCGCAGGTGGCGCGGGTGCGGGCCAGGCCATCGGCCCCGGTGCCGGCATTGGCATTGCCCGTATTGATGAGCAGGGCGCGAACGCCTTGGCCGCCTGCCAAATGCTCACGGCAGACCTGCACGGGCGCGGCGCAATAGCGGTTTTGCGTAAACACCCCGGCCACGCTGGTGCCTTCGTCGAGCAGAAAAACACTCACGTCTTTGCGGTTGGCTTTGCGCACACCGGCTTCGGTCACGCCAATGCGCACACCGGCAACGGGGTGTAAATCGGCAGCGTGGGGCAGGGGAAGATTGACGGGCATGGGCGAGACATCCTTTGCTGGCATGACGGGTTGAGAACAAGCTGGGAATTATGCGGGCTGCAGCCGCAGGTTTGGGCTTGGGCGGTGGCTTAAGTCGGTGCCGTTTCGGGCCGTCAAGTCAGCCGCCATTTCCCCCTTTGACCCTTCTTGCTATTATTTTTGAAGAATGAAGCGGATTACAATCCAAACACTACCGGTAGCGTTATCGGGGTGAAAAAACACTAGGGATTGTGTTTTCCATGCCAACGCTACCTTTCTTGCTCCTAGATTGATACTGACCGCGAATTCTTCGAAATGCGCGGTCTTTTTTGCTAAAAAAACACCATGCTCGAATCCATCATCAAGCGCGACGGCCACACCGAGCCGTTCACCCCCTCCAAGCTCAACCAGTGGGGCGAGTGGGCCGCGCAGTCTTTGGGTGATTCGGTGGACTGGCCTTCGGCGGTGCTGGAGACGGTGTCCTCCATGTCCACCACGGCCACCTCGCGCGAGCTGCAGCAGCAGCTCATTCGCACCTGCCTCAATTTTGATACCTGGTCGTACAACCGTATGGCCGGGCGCTTGTACGCCACCTTGATCCGCAAGGATTTGTACCGCAACCGCCGCCCCACGGTGCTGGATTTGCACCGCCAGCTGCAGCAGCTGGGGTTTATGGAGATGCTGGACTATTCCGAATCGGAGTACGCGGTAATTCAGGAATGGATCGACCACGAGCGCGATTTTGAATACGCCCACTACCAGCTGCACACCCACCTGACCAAGTACGCCATTGCCGACCGGGTCAAGGGCATTTATTACGAATCGCCCCAGTTCATCTACATGCGCATGGCCATGGCGCTGTCCGTCGATCAGCCGCGCGAGCGGCGCATGCGCGACGTGCAGCGTTTTTACGAGCATTTGTCGAAAAACCGCATCAACGCCCCTACGCCCAACCATGTGAACCTGGGCACACCGCTGCGCGGCTACGCCAGCTGCTGCCTGTACACGGTGGGGGACAACGCCCGCTCGATTGCCGTGGGCAACCACATTGCCAACACCATGACGTACATGAGCGCCGGCATTGGGGCGCACATCAACACCCGCTCGATCAACGATCCCGTGCGTGGGGGTGTCATCCGCCACCAGGGCAAGCTGCCCTACTACCGGGCGCTGGTGGCCGAGGTCAAATCCAATTTGCAAAATGGCCGGGGCGGCGCGTGCACGACCTACTTCCCCATCTTCGACCCCGAAGTGGACACCCTGCTGCGCTTGAAGAACCCCATGTCCACCGAGGACAAAAAAATCCGTGGCATGGATTATTCCTGGGGCGGCAACCGCTTTTTTGCTCGCAAGGTGGCCCGCAACGAAGACATCTTTTTGTTCAACGTGTTTACCGCCCCCGACCTGCAGGCGGCGCTGTACAGCGGCGATGAAGCCAAGTTTGAGGAAATCTACGAGCGCTATGCGGCCGATGAGAATTTCCCCAAAACCTGGGTCAGCGCCCGCGAGCTGCTCATTACCGCCAGCAACGAGTGGAACGAAACCGGCCGCGTGTACGAGCACAACATCTCGGAGATGAACCGCCACACGCCGTTCAAAGACACGATTTACAGCTCCAACCTGTGCGCCGAAATTGCCCTGCCCACCGCGCCGTACAACCACGTGACCGAGTTGTACGCCGAGGACGACATCTCTTTTGTCGAGGTGCAAATGGCCAACGGCACGCGCCGCACCCTGCCCGGCAAGACCCAGGTGCAGGTGCAGCGCGGCTCGCAAAGCCGCCTGATGTGGCCGGACGATTTGCAGGCGGGCGATGCGCTGGACGGCACGCCGATTGACTTCATCGTGCGCCGCTCTTCCCCCGAAGTGGCCACCTGCAATCTGGCGGGCATCGTCGTCTCCAACGTCGAATCCGAAGAGCAATACGCCGAAGTGGCCTATTACGCCCTGTTGATGATTGACAAGTGCATTCACCTGGCCCACTACGAGCTGCCCCAGGTGGGCGTGACCTCGCGCAAGCGCCTGAACGCTGGCGTGGGCATTCTGGGCCTGGCGCACCTGATGGCCAAAGAAGGCAAGCGCTACACCAACCAAGAAGGCAAGCAGTTCTTGCACGAAGTGGCCGAACGCCACTACTACCACCTGCTCAACGCCAGCCTCAAACTGGGCAAAGAGCTGGGCAACGCCCCGTGGATGCACAAAACCCGCTGGCCCGAAGGCTGGCTGCCGCTGGACACCTGCAACCAGCACGTGGACAAAATCGCCCCCTTCAGCCTGCGCTACGACTGGGAGGCGCTGCGCCGCGCCATCGTCGCCAATGGCGGCATCCGCAACTCGGTGCTGGTGGCGCACATGCCCACCGAGACCAGCGCCAACGCCTCGGGCACCACCAACGGCCTGTACCCGGTGCGCGAGCTGACCATGATCAAAACCGACAACCAGCGCGTGAACTACTGGGCCGCCCCCGACAGCGACACCCTGGCCGCCCAGTACGAATCGGCCTGGGACGTGCCCACCCAGGACATGACCGAGATGTACGCCATCATGCAAAAGTGGACCGACCAGGGCATCTCTGCCGACTTCTACCGCCGCGTGATTGGCGATGCCTCGATCGCCTCGTCCGAGCTGATCTCGGACTACCTGTACCGCGTCAAACTGGGCCTGAAGTCCAAGTACTACATGAACCAAAAAACGTCCAACGGCATGCGCCAAGTGGACGACCTTCCCGCTGCCCAGACCATCGCCCCGGTCGGCATCCCGGCCGGCGATGAGGATGCCGATTGCGAAGCCTGCACCCTGTAAGCCCAAGGAGAGCTGCCATGACCGATACCGTCTTCAACTACGACAAAACCGATTACGCAAAACCCCTGCTGCTGCTGGGCCAGCGCCCGGGCCTGTTCGATACCGTCAATCGCCACTACCCGGAAATCTGGAAGCTGTACAAAGCGCAAAAGTCGCTGGACTGGGACGAAAACGAGTTTGACTACTCCAGCTGCAACGCCGAGTTCAAAAGCTGCACCCGCGCCACCTACGACATGATGATCAAAACCCTGGCCTGGCAGTGGGAGGCCGACTCGGTCGCCTCGCGCGCCATTGCGCCGGTGCTGGCCCCCTTCATCACCTCCAGCGAGCTGTGGGCCGCTTGGCAGCGCATCTCGGACAACGAAGTGGTGCACGCCGCCACTTACTCTGAAATTGTGCGCAACTCGTTTGATGACCCCAGCGTCATCCTCGACGAAATTTTGCGCGTGCAAGAGGCCCACGACCGCCTGAGCGAAGTGGCCAAAGCCTTTGCCGTTGGCTACGAAGCCGCGCACAAATACGCCATCGGCCAGCTGCCCAACGACCAAGACACGTACAACGCCGTGTTCATGACCATCGTGGCCCTGCTCTGCATGGAGCGCATTCAGTTCATGGCCAGCTTTGCCGTCACCTTCGCCATTTGCGACACCGGCCTGTTCCAGCCAATTGGCAAGGCAATTCAAAAAATTGCCCAGGACGAGCTGGAAATCCATGCCGAACTTGACCGCGTCGTGCTGCTCAACGAGCTGAAAACCGAGCGCGGCCAAACCGCCTTTGCCCAGTGCCGCGAGCAGATCGAAAAAATGATCGAGGAAGTGGTCGAGAGCGAACTGCGCTGGATTAACTACCTGTTCTCCGAAGGGCGCGAGCTGGTGGGCATGAACGCCGACCGCCTCTCGGCCTGGACGCTGTATTGCGCCAAAGACGTTTACCAGCTCTTTGGCCTGAGCACCGACAAATACACCCTGCCGGCGCATAACCCGCTGAAGTTCATGGAGAAATGGCTCAATATCTCCAAAACCCAGGCCTCCCCGCAAGAGCAGGACATTGCCGCCTACAAAGTCGGCGTGATGCGCCGCACCGACGAGAACCAAGTGTTCGACGTTGATTTTTAAACCTTGTCGTTATTGTTATCAGGAGTTTTTTATGGAAGTCATCATTTACGGCAAAGCCGGTTGCGTGAACTGCGACAAAACCCGCATGCTGTGCCAAATTCAATCGCTGCCGTTTCAGTATTTGACCGTGGGCGAGGACATCACCGCCGAGGCGCTGCAAGAGCAGGTCGGCCAACCCGTGCGCAGCCTGCCGCAAATTTTTGTGCGCACCGATGAAGGCAGCACCTACGTCGGCGGCTATGAGGATTTGCGCACCCACCTGCGCCAGCTGGCGGCGACGACGGCTTAATAAAAAGAGAGCTGCCGCCGCAGTGCCAGTAAGCATTTAGGCGTAAAAATAGCTGCAACCGCGATATTTTCAGCGGTTGCAGCTATTTTTTTGGTGGTTTTTAGCGCTTGGGTTTTTGGGTTTTTTGGTTTTTTAAGGTGGGTGTGCGGTAGTTGCTTTGTTTTTTTGATTTTTTGTTCGCTGGCCGGGTCTCGCCCCGGCAGGCGACATCCTTTCTTGCCCGCGCAAGAAAGGATGCAAAGAAGGCGTGCTGCGCAGCTTTGGCACCGCAGAACTCACTTCGCGCCTGTGGCGCTGCGTTCGGACAACTGCGGTAAGTCAGACGGGCTGCGGCTTGCTTGTTCTTGCGGCTGCGCCCTGACGGATACGTTGTTATGGAATGGCTGGCTCGCTTGCTACGCAGCTTTGCTTCTGGTTTTGGAAAGCAACATTGGCAAGAACTTAAAGAAGCAGCCAGAGGCCAAATGCTATTTTTTCAATAGTTGTTACCGCTTGATTTTTCGCGGTTTCTTTGTGATTTTTCCTTGGTGTTCAAGCTTGGCGTGCGGTAGCTGCTTTCTTATTTGATTTTTTGTTCGCTGGCCGGGTCTCGCCCCGGCGGGCGACATCCTTTCTTGCCCGCGCAAGAAAGGACGCAAAGAAGGCGTGCTGCGCAGCTTTGGCACCGCAGAACTCACTTCGCGCCTGCGGGCGCTGCGTTCGGGCAACTGCGGTAAGTCAGACGGGCTGCGGCTTGCTTGTTCTTGCGGCTGCGCCCTGATGGATACGTTGTTATGGAATGGCTGGCTGGCTGGCTTGCTTGCTGCGCAGCTTCGCTTCTGGTTTTTGTGCGTGTTTTGCTTGCCAGCGCTGGGTTGGCAGGGGCTTGAAATGCTATTTTTAGAATAGTTTTTAGCGCTTGTTTTTTCTTGGTTTTGAACGGTTTAGCACTAGAAATTCAATAAATTCCTACGGCAGCAGCTATTAAAAGCGACTGAACAACGGCTGAAGCTGCGCAGCAAGCAAAGCCGCCCCCCAACAACAACAGCGCATCCATCAGGGCGCAGCGCCTATAACCAGCATGCCCCCTCCCGCCTGACTCGCCGTGGCTGTTTGAGCGCAGCGCCCACCGGGCGCGAAGCGAGTTTCACGGCGCCAAGCTGCGCAGCACGCCTTCTTTGCTGACTTTCTTGCGCGTGCAAGAAAGTCAGTCGCCCGCCGGGGCGAAACCCGGCCAGCAGACGGAGAAATCAGCAGGCATTTAAATTTGAAAGCGCCGCTTGCTGTCAATGAATGCTGAAATAAAAAAGCACCCGAAGGTGCTTATTGTGTGAAATAGGAATTATCTTTTGTCTTTATTTGCTGCAGCTGCCAGTATCTAAATTGCAGGTAATTGTGGCAACACCAGGATCTGCAGGAGTAATTGTTTGGTCTCCCGTAGCGTCAGCAGCCCATTTTGTCATGCCAGTGCATCGTGCGTTTCCTGGAGCTGCTAAAGCAGTGTAGTCGGCAGAATCATCACTACTTGTAGCTACTAGCCAAGCTTTTGTGTAAGCGCTTGCCTCGCCCAAGCAGGCTGTTTCAGCAGCCCGAATTGTGTAGTTGCGATATTGCGGCAACGCCACCGCCGCCAAAATCCCAATAATCGCCACCACGATCATCAGCTCAATCAAAGTAAAACCCTTTTGCACAGAACGCAGAGTACGTTTCATAACAAGCTCCTTATAGAGAGTAAAAAATGAACACGCATCTCTATAAGCAAACCCCATGCCAACTTTTCAGCCCCTGGGAAAAAGGCACATCCCCCTCCCTTGGCACACCCTTTGCCGTGCCACCCCACCCCACCTTGGCCCAGCATGGCCGTGCCAGCACCGCATTGGCACAGACAGTGGTGTGCCAAAGAGGGTGGGGCCGCTGTGGCGCTACCCCAAAGGTGCTGCGCGGTGGCACACGCTCTTAGAATTCCCGCTCACTACAAGGAGGCACTATGCAAAGTATCAGTCTGGATGCGGCCGAGGCCATGACCGGCATCAGCCGCCGCACACTGTGGCGGCGGGTGGCTGATGGGGAATTGACCAGTACCGGCAAAGATGCCCGCAACCGGGCGGTGCTGGCGCTGGAGGGGTTACAGGGGTGGATGCAGGGCTATACCGGGTTGGTGTTCAGTGCCCAGGACTTACACCGCTTGTGCCAAGCAGATGCGGGCGATGCGCAGGCCCAGGTGGATATGGGGGCGTGGCTCTATACCAGTCCACGCGCGGTGCCAAGGGTGGAAAATAGCCAGCCAGCCAGCCAGCCAGCCAGCCAGCCAGCCAGCCAGCCCTGTATTGGCTGCACCTAGCGGCGGAGCAAAACCATGGTGATGCTATGCACTGGTTGGCCACGGTGGCGGCAAATACGGGTACGCAGCAAGGCCATTATGAGTCGCTGATGTGGCTGGCCAAGGCCGCGATGCAAGGCCACCCCATTGCCACGGCGCAGTTGCAGGCCTTGCTGGATGCGGTGCTGACTTAGAGCGTAAACACGTTCTTGAACGTACTTACCCCAGCAACGCTTGGGCAAACTCCCGTGCATTGAAGGTTTGCAGGTCTTGCACCTGCTCGCCCACGCCGATGAAGTACACCGGAATGGGTTTTTCCTGCGCAATGGCGGCCAGCACGCCGCCCTTGGCGGTGCCGTCCAGTTTGGTGACGATCAGGCCCGTTAGGCCCAGGGCTTCGTCAAAGGCTTTGACCTGGTGCAGGGCGTTTTGGCCGGTGTTGCCATCAATGACCAGCAGCACCTCGTGCGGGGCGCTGCCGTCGGCCTTGGTGATGACGCGCTTGATTTTTTGCAGCTCTTGCATCAGGTGCAGCTGCGTGGGCAGGCGGCCTGCGGTATCGACCAGCACCACATCTTTGCCCCGGGCTTTGCCGGCGGTGACGGCATCAAAGCTGACGGCTGCTGGGTCGCCGCCTTCCTGGCTGACGATTTCTACCGTGTTGCGCGTGGCCCACACGCCCAGTTGCTCGCGGGCTGCGGCGCGGAAGGTGTCGGCGGCGGCCAGCAGCACCTGCTGGTCGTGGTCGGCCAAGTATTTGGTGAGCTTGCCGATGGAGGTGGTTTTGCCCGCGCCATTGACCCCCGCCACCATGATGACGGTGGGCTGGTGGGCACCGATGACGATGGATTTTTCCAGCGGCTGCAGCAGGTCGGCCAGGGCCTCGGCCAGCAGCGCTTTGACGGCAGCGGGGTCGGTGGCCTTGGACTCTTTGACGCGGCGCTTTAAGTCGTGCAGCAAGGCTTCGGTGGCTTTCACGCCGGTGTCGGCCATGAGCAGGGCATCTTCCAGTTCTTCGTACAGGGCATCGTCAATCTTGGTGCCGGTAAAGACGGTGGTGATGCTGCTGCCGGTTTTGCGCAGTCCGGCCTTGAGGCGGGCCATCCAGCCTTGGCGCTCGGCGGGCTGGGGTTTGGCCTGCGGCTCGGGGCTGGCGGGGGGGGGCGGCAAGTCCGGTGCCACGGGGCTGGCGGGCGCAGCGGGGGTGGCCACCACGGCGGGGGGCGGTGCGGTGGTGACGGCAGCCGGGCTGGCGCTGGCCGGTGGCGCGATGGGCTCGGCCGGGCGCGGTGCAGCGGTGGGTGTGGGGGCTACGCTGGTGGCAGGCGCTACTGAGGGCGCTACTGGCGGCGTGGTGGGGGCGGGCGCTGGGGGGCTGGCCGGTGGGGGGGCCTCCAGGGCTGGGGTGGCGGCGGGTGGCTCGGGGGGGGGCACTGGGGCGGCCACCGGGGTTTTGTCGCCCAGGCCAAACATGGAGCGCAGCTTGCCTATGGCGCCGCTGGGGGCGGCTACAGGCGGGGCGGCAGGGGCCGCAGCCGTGGCCGATGCATCGTCAGCCACAGGGGCGGGTGGGGGAGATTTTTTTTTAAGGAAACTGAACATTGCGCACTTCTTAGAATCAGCCGATTCTATGAAACACTTCCTACCCCTATTTTGTTTGGCCTTCAGTTTGCATGCTGGGGCTGCTGACACCTCGCCTGCGCCCTCGGTTGATGGGGGGGCAATTTCTCAAAAAGTAGAGCAATTTACGCTGGATAACGGGCTGCAAGTGCTGGTTTTGCCCGACCGCCGCGCACCAACGGCGGTACACATGCTGTGGCTGCGCACCGGGGCCATGGACGAGGTCGATGGCCGCAGCGGTTTGGCGCACATGCTGGAGCACATGCTGTTCAAAGGCTTCAAAGCCTTGCCGCCGGGCGAGTTTTCGCGCCGGGTGGCAGCGTTGGGCGGACAGGAAAATGCCTTCACCAGCCGCGACTACACCGGGTATTACCAGCAAGTGCCGGCCCACCGCCTGCCCGAGGTGATGCAGCTGGAGGCCGAGCGCTTTGCCCACAACCAATGGCCGGATGAGGAATTTGCCAAAGAGCTGGAGGTGGTGAAGGAAGAGCGGCGCATGCGCACCGAGGACAACCCCCGCGCCATGCTGATGGAGCAGCTGTACGCCACCATGTTCAGCGCCCACCCTTACCGCCGCCCGATTGTGGGCTGGATGAGTGATTTGCAAGCCATGCGCCCCGACGATGCCCGCAGCTTTTACCGCGACTGGTATGCGCCGAACAACGCCGCCGTGGTGGTGGCGGGCGATGTCGATGCGCAGCAGGTCAAAACCTGGGCCCAGCAGTACTACGGCCCCATGGCCGCCCGGGCGCTGCCCGAGCGCAAGCCGCGCACCGAGCCGCAGCAGCTGGGCATCAAGCGCATCAGCGTCAAGCAACCAGCCGAGCAAGCCTATGTGGCCTTGGCCTGGAAGGTGCCGGCGCTGCGCCGGGTGACCGACATGACGGCCGACGACAAAGATGCGCTGGCTTTGCTGGTGCTCTCGGCGGTGCTCGATGGCTATGACGGTGCCCGCTTAGAGCGCCACCTGGTGCAAACCCGTCTGGCCGATAGCGCTGGCAGCGGGGCCGATGTGTTGGGGCGTGGGCCAGGGGCTTTTTTGCTGATTGGCACGCCTGCCAAAGGCCAAACGCCCGCCGCGCTGGAGGCCGGCTTGCGTGCTGAGATTGAGCGCATTGCCCGCGACGGGGTGGATGCCGCCGAGCTGCAGCGCGTAAAAACCCAGTGGCAGGCGGGGCAGGTGTATGCCCGCGATTCCATCATGGGGCAGGCGCAAAACGCGGGCAGCAACTGGGTGCTGGGCTTGCCCGTGCAGGCCGATGATCTGTTGCTGGAGCAGGTGCAAAGCGTGACGACAGCCGATGTGCAGTCGGTGGCGCGGCGCTTTTTTGGGGAGGATGGGCTGACGGTGGCCACCCTCATTCCGCAACCCCGCGCTGGTGCGCACGGCGCAGCCGCCGGGGTGCCAAGCCCTGTCAGCCACGAGGTGAAATAATGAAAAAGATAGCTATTCACGCAGGTTTCGTAAGCGTTATTGCCACTTTTTATGCAAATTCTGCCTGGGCTATTTTGCCGATTGAGCATTGGCAGCAGCCCAGCGGGGCCCAGGTCTGGCTGGTGCACAGCCCCAGCATTCCCATGGTGGATGTGCAACTGCAGTTTGATGGCGGCAGCCGCCGCGATCCTGTGGGGCAAGAGGGGCTGGCCAATGCCACCGCGCTGATGATGGGCAAAGGCATTCAAGCGGCGCAGGGGCAAAAACCGTTGGATGAAAACGCCCTGGGCCAAGCCTGGGCCGATTTGGGGGCCAGCCTGGAGGCCGGTGCGGGCAACGACAGCTTTAGCTTTAGCCTGCGCAGCCTGACCCAGCCTGCTTTGCTGGCCCAGGTGACGGCCTTGGCCAGCCGCCAAATCGCCCAGCCGCTGTGGGATGGCAAGGTGTGGCAGCGCGAGCGCCAGCGCTGGACGGCGGGCCTGGCCGAGGCCGATACCCGCCCCGGCACCGTGGCCGGCAAAGCCTTTGCCCAGGCGGTGTATGGCGGTCACCCTTATGGCCGCTTTACCACGGCGCAGACGCTGGCCCAGATTGACATCCCGGCCATGCAAGCCTTCTACCGCCAAACCGTGCAGCCTTGCCGCGCCAAGGTGAGTGTGGTGGGGGCGCTGGACAAGGCCCAGACCGATGCCCTGGTCACGCAGCTGCTGCAGCGCCTGCCCCAGTCGGGCACCTGCCCGGCCTTGCCCGCCGTGGCCGAGGTGCCGCCGCTGACCCAGGCGCAGGACATCCGCATCCCCTTTGCCGCCGCGCAGGCGCAAATCATCGTTGGCCAGCCGGGCATTCGGCGCAGCGACCCCGATTTTCTGGCCCTGCTGCTGGGTGACCACATTCTGGGCGGGGGCGGTTTTACCTCGCGCTTGATGGAAGAGGTGCGCGAAAAGCGCGGCCTGACCTATGGCATCTCCAGCAGCCTGGCCCCGGGCCTGCACGCTGGGGCGTTCACCATTGGCCTGAAAACCCGCCCCGACCAGGCCGAGCAGGCGCTGGCCCTGACGCGCCAGGTGCTGGCCGATTTCATCGCCCACGGCCCGACCGAGGCCGAACTGCAAGCCGCCAAGGACAACCTGATCGGCGGCTTTGCCCTGCGCCTGGACAGCAACCGCAAGCTGCTGGGCAACGTGGCCAACATCGCCTGGAATGATTTGCCACTGGATTATTTAGACCATTGGACGCATCGCCTGCAAGCCCTCACCGTGGCCGATGTGCGCAGCGCCTTGCAGCGCCACTGGCAGCCCGATCGGCTGGTCACCGTGGTGCTGGGCGCACAGGCCCCATCGACGCCATCCGTCCCCTCTGCCACTGAACAAGAGAAACAACCATGAGCCGCAACCGCGTCCGCACCCTCGAAGAAGCCTTGGCCATGGAGGCCCGCTTCAAAAAAATACAAGAGCGCCAACTGGCTGATATTGCTAACGCTAAAGAGTTAAAAAGCCAGAAAGCCGCCAATCCATCAGCGCGAAGCGCTAGCAAAAATGGTGCAGGCGAGGTGCGCATCATCGGCGGCCAATGGCGGCGCACCAAGCTCAGTGTGGCCCAGCGCCCCGGCCTGCGCCCCACGCCCGACCGCGTGCGCGAAACCTTGTTCAACTGGCTGGGGCAGGATTTGACCGGCTGGCGCTGCCTGGATGCCTTTGCGGGCACGGGGGCCTTGGGCTTTGAAGCTGCTTCGCGCGGGGCCCAGCAAGTGCGGCTGGTGGAGCAAGATGGCGGCCTGACCTTGCAGCTGGAGCGCATCAGCACCCAGCTGGGGGCGCAGGCGGTGATTCAAGTGCAGCGGGGCGATGGCATTGCCGCGCTCAACGCCAGCGCCCCGGGCCATTGGCATGCGATTTTTATTGACCCGCCCTTTGATCTTGGCAACCTGTTTGTGCCCGCCTTGACCGCAGCGGCGCAGGTGCTGGCGCACGATGGCTTTATTTATCTCGAAGCCCCGCAGGCGTGGGACGACGCGCAACTGGCCCCCCTGGGGCTGGTGCGCTACCGCCACCTGAAGGCCGGGGCCGTCCACGCCCATTTGCTGCAAAAAACACCGTAAGGATTCGCCATGCCCACCCTTGTTCGCGCTGTCTTTCCCGGCACTTTCGACCCCATCACCCTGGGCCACGAGGACATGCTGCGCCGTGCCTGTGCCCTGTTTGGCGAAGTCATCGTGGCCGTGGCCATGGCCCACCACAAAAAAACACTGTTCACCCTGGACGAGCGCCTGGCCATCACCCGCCAGGCGCTGGCCGACATGCCGAATGTGCGCGTGGAGCCGTTCGAGGGTTTGGTGACCGAATTTGCCGTGGCCCACCACGCCCAGGTGATGGTGCGCGGCCTGCGCTCGGGCACCGATTTTGATTACGAACTGCAACTGGCCAGCATGAACCGCCACCTGCGCCCACAGGTGGACACCGCCTTTCTCACCCCCGCGCCGCAGCTGCAGTGCATCAGCAGCACCCTGGTGCGCGAAATCGCCACCTTGGGCGGCGACGTGGGCCAACTGGTGTCGCCCACTGTGCTGGCAGCGTTGCAAGCGCGGCTGGGGCGTTAGGGATGCTCTGCACAAATCGCCGCGCCGCCTGCATCTGCGGTCTCGGGCAGTCTGCGGCGTTGCAAATCCTCGCGATAGCTACGGCTATCGCTGCGGTTTGCGCCTTGCAGCCCATCCCGATCCGCAGCGCAGGCTTGCCGCTCGATTCGTGCAGAGCATCCCTAGCCCCTCCTTTTGCATGAAGCGTTATCAGGCCCTGGCGGCGGACATTGAGCGCTCCATCCGCACCGGGGTGTTGCAGCCGGGCGACCGCCTGCCCTCGGTGCGCCATAGCTGCCAGAGCCGGGGGGTGAGCGCCTCCACCGTGTTCCAGGCCTACTACCAGTTGGAAGCGCAGGGCCTGGTGCGGGCGCGGGAGCGCTCGGGCTACTACGTCAGCGATGGCGCAGCCCAGCGGCTGCCCCAGCCAGAACATGCTTCTCAGCCCGCCGATGCCAGCATCCCCGTGGATGTGAGCGAGCTGGTGTTCGAGGTGCTGCAGGCCAGCACCACGCGCGAGGTGGTGGCGCTGGGCTCGGCCTTTCCCAGCCCTTTGCTGTTTCCGCTGGCGCGGCTGGGCCAGTCGGTGGCGGCCACGGCCCAGGCGCTCGACCCCTGGAGCACGGTGGACGACCTCTCCCAGGGCAACCCGGACTTGCGCCGCCAGATTGCCCTGCGTTATCTGGCCGATGGTTTGCAGGTGCCGGGGGAGGAGATCGTTATCACCCACGGCGCACTGGAGGCGCTGAACCTGTGCCTGAGCGCCGTCACCCGCCCCGGTGATGCCGTGGTGGTGGAAGCGCCCACGTTTTACGCCGCCTTGCAGGCGCTGGAGCGCCTGGGCCTGCACGCCATCGAAGTGCCCACCCATCCGCGCGAAGGCATTGACTTGGGGGCGCTGGAGCATGCCATCGTGCGCCACGGCCCCAAGGCGTGTTGGCTGATGACCACTTTCCAGAACCCCCTGGGCAGCCTGATGCCCGAGGCCAAAAAGCGTGATTTAGTCGCCCTATTGGCCCGCCACGGGGTGCCGCTGATTGAGGACGATGTGTACGCCGAGCTGTATTTCGGCGACAAACGGCCCCTGCCCGCCAAGGCGTTTGACCAGCAGGGCTTGGTGCTGCATTGCAGCTCTTTTTCCAAATGCCTGGCCCCCGGCTACCGCTTGGGCTGGGCCGCGCCGGGGCGCTTTACCCAGGCCGTAGCGCGGCAGAAGCTGACCACCACCCTGGGGGCATCGGCCCCGGTGCAACTGGCCTTGGCCGACTACCTGCGCCGGGGTGGCTACGACAAGCACCTGCGCCGCCTGCGCCAGACCCTGGCCACGCGCAAGGCGCGGATGATCGAGGCCGTGGGCCGCCACTTTCCGCCCGGCACCCGTGCCACCCAGCCTGAAGGCGGCTATTTCATCTGGGTGGAGCTGCCTGTGGGTTGCGACACCCTGGTGCTGCACCGCTGGGCACTGCAGCAGGGCATCAGCATTGCGCCGGGGCCGATTTTTTCTGCTTCACGCAATTTTGCCCACTGCCTGCGGCTGAACTACGGCCAGGAATGGAATGCCCGCACCGAGCAGGCACTGGCCACCCTGGGACAACTGGCCCATACCCTGTGTGGGGGTGGCTAGCGTTCATTGGGCACCTGAAACACCGATGGCTCTCGCACCACGATCGGCTCTTGCCCTTCGGTGCTGACGACAAATGCCATCGTATGGGCGCCTGGTGCAGCGCTGCCATAGGGAATGCGGGCGCGGACGGTTATCCACTGGGACTGGGTTGGGGCGAGGGCAAGCTGGCGGTCCTCCTTTGCCACCGTCAGACCTTCCAGCCCCGTGGCGCTGATGTGGTAATGCTGGGGCGTTTCTGTCGCATTCATGACCTGCAGGCGGTAAAGGTTCTCCAACTGACCGCCCGGCACAATGCGGGCCAGAGAGGCACGGTCGCGGATGACATTGACCTTCAGGGGCGTGCGCTGGGCCAAACTCATGGCCAGGCCCACGCAGAAGGCCAGGGTGATGGCGGTGTAGATGAGCACCTGCGGGCGCAGTACCCGGCGCAGCATTTGGGCCTGATTCCAGCGGTTTTCCATGCCGTTTTGCGTGGCAAAGCGGATCAGCCCCCGGGGCAGGTGTACCTTGTCCATCACACTGTCGCAAGCATCTACGCACAGGCCGCAGCCAATGCACTCGTACTGCAGGCCGTTGCGAATGTCGATGCCCACGGGGCAGACCTGTACGCACAGGGTGCAGTCGATGCAATCGCCCAGCGGCGCGGTGGTGGCGCTGCTCTGGCCTTTGCTGCGCATGCCGCGCGGTTCGCCGCGCTGGCTGTCGTAGGTGACGATCAGCGTGTCCTTGTCCAGCATGGCGCTTTGGAAGCGGGCATACGGGCACATGTGTTTGCACACCTGCTCGCGCAGGAAACCGGCGTTGCCGTAGGTGGCCAGGCCGTAAAAGCCAATCCAGAAGATCTGCCAGGGCCCTTGCAGCGCCATGACTTCCACCGCCAGAGTGCGAATTGGCACGAAGTAGCCGACAAAGGTAAACCCCGTCCACAGCGACAGCAGCAGCCAGCTGCCGTGCTTGGCGCTGCGTTTGAGGATTTTCTCCAGCGTCCAGCCGCTGTGGTCCAGGCGCAGGCGGGCGCTGCGGTCGCCTTCGGTGATGCGCTCCAGCCACAGGAAGATTTCGGTATAGACGGTTTGCGGGCAGCTAAAGCCGCACCACAGCCGCCCGGCCACGGTGGTGAACAAGAACAGCGCCAGGGCGCAGACGATGAGCAGCACCGCCAGGTAGATAAAGTCTTGCGGGTACAGCACCAGCCCGAACAGGTAAAAGCGCATGGTCTGCAGATCGAACAGCAGGCTTTGTCGATCGCCCCATTGCAGCCAGGGCACGCCGTAAAAGAACAATTGCGTGGCCCACACCATGGCCCAGCGCCAGCGGGCAAACAGGCCGCCGATGGCGCGGGGCTGGATTTTCTGGCGGGCCTCGAACAGAGGCGGGGGTGGTTTGGCGGCACTGGAGAGGCCGGGCTTTTCCAGGTGGCCATTGCGTCCAGGTTTTTTTGGGGGGGTGGTCATGCAGAACCTCTCAGGCAGACATCGACGTGCGCCCTGGCACGTCTGGAATGTGAAAAGAGGAACTATTGCGGGTTTGCCCTAGGAAAAACAGCAGCAGATGGTGTTGTTTGGTGCGCATCAGAGAGCAGCGCTCCTGCGCTGTGGGGTGGGGCCGGTGCCGCAGAAAGTATGGCTAGCGACAAAGAAAATGCCCCAATATCTAGGGTAAACACTAGGTTGCACCCAAAAGAACAGCGAATGAATCTCTCTATCATTGCGCCCTTTCGCTGGCGGCACTGATTGGTGAACGCCATGCGCGTGAGTAACTACAAACTATTTATTCACATACCACACTGTTTACAAAGCAGAGAGATCCCATGAATCGGAAAATTTTTCAAATCGCTTCGGCCTACATGAGCGTCATCATTGGCGGCGGCTTTGCCTCCGGCCAAGAGGTACTGCAGTTTTTCACCAACTTTGGCTGGATGGGTGTCGCTGGCACGGTCATCGCCGGCGTGCTGTTTGCGTTTTTGGGCATGCAGATTGCCCGCATCGGCACCCAGCTCAAAGTGGATTCGCACAAAGAAGTGCTGCAGGCTATTTTTGGCAAACAACTGAGTTTGCTGGTCGATTTGGCCTTGATCTTTTTCCTGTTTGGGGTGGGGGTGGCCATGCTGGCGGGCTCGGGCTCGCTGTTCCAAGAGCATTTGGGCTTGCCGTCCGTGGTGGGCTCTGTGGCCATGACGGTGGTGATTGCCGCTACCTTGTGCCTGAATTTGCACCGCATCGTGGATTTGATCAGCGCGGTGACCCCGTTTTTGATCGTCATGGTGGTGATCGTCGTCAGCTACGCCCTGTTCAATAACAGCGGTGCCGATACCGCCGCCCTGGAAGCCGTCGCCGTGCAGGGCGAGAAAGCCGCTGGCCATTGGGCCTTGAGTGGCTTGTTGTACGCCTCGTTCAATATTGCGGTGGGCTTTCCGCTGCTGGCCGTGCTCGCTGGCAGCGACACGAACCTGCGCAACACCACCTGGGGCGGCATTTATGGCGGTCTGGGGCTGGGGGCGCTGATCTTTTTGCTCAACATCGGCCTGTTTTTCAACATTGAGCAGATTCAGAATGCGCAAATGCCCACCGTGCTCTTGGCCAAAGGCGTGGGCTCTTGGATTGGCGTGCTGATGATGATTTCTGTGTTCTGCATGATTTACAGCACCGGCGTGGGCATGTTCTTTGCATTTACCGCCCGGTTTGCCATGCCCAACACCAAGAAGTTCCGCCTGATTGGGCTGGCCTCGTGCCTGGTGGGGCTGCTGCTGAGCTTTGCCGGCTTTACCAAGCTGGTCGGCACCGTGTACCCCCTGCTCGGGTATTTGGGCCTGGCCCTGATTGCGGCCGTGCTGGTGTACTGGCTGCGCAACCGTGGCAAGCCGTCGGTCGCCGCTTAAAAACCCCTCGCTACGTGGCGCTGTGCCCCCCGCCTGCCAGCAAAGGGTACAGCGACAGCAACAACAAAACAGCCATCGCCCCATTGAACATCTGCAGCGCACGGGGCGATTGCAGCCAGCGGCCAATCACGCTGCCAAACAGCGTCCACACGCTGATGCAGGGGTAGTTCACCACCAGCATCACCCCGGCCCCCAGCGCCAGACTGGCCCAGTAGGCGGTGGGCGAGGTATAGGCCGCCACCACGCCCACCGACATCAGCCAGGCCTTGGGATTAACCCACTGAAACGCTGCGGCCTGCCAAAAATTCAACGGCTGGGGCTTGGCCTGCCCGGTCTGCACGCGGCCAGCGGTGGCAATTTTCCAGGCCAGCCACACCAAGTAAGCCGCGCCCACCCATTGCAGCAGGGTGTAGAGCTGGGGCCAGCGTGCAAACACTGCGCCCAAGCCCGCGCCCACCACCAACAGCATGAGCGTGGCCCCCACCGAAATCCCCAGCATGTGCGGCACGCTGCGCTGGTAGCCAAAGTTTGCGCCCGAGGCGGTCAGCATCACATTGTTGGGCCCCGGCGTGATCGAGCTGACAAAGATAAACGCCGCCAGCGGCAGCAGCACCGAGCTGGAGGGCAGGAGGGCGAGGTCAAAATTCAGCGGCATACAGCGGCGCTCCGGTAACAACAATGCTGGCATCCTAGAGGTTTTGAGCGGTACAGTTGCCGTACACTTTATCGAATCAATTTACCTACTGTATGGATCAAACTACCCCCACAGTCCATGCGGCCGCCAGCAATGCCCTGGGCTGGCAGCCCCAGCGCGCGCCGGGCATGCCGCCCCTGGTCGAGCAATTGGTGCAGCACTGCCTGCAATTGCTGGCGGGCCACAGCCTGCGCGCTGGCACCCGCCTGCCTTCGGTGCGCCAACTGGCCGACAGCGCCGGTGTCAGCCGCGACACCGTGGTGCAGGCCTATGACCGGTTGGTGGCCCAGGGCGTGGCCCATTCCCGCCCCGGTGCTGGTTTTTTTGTGAGCGCTCAGCGCTTGTATAGCAACAATGTAGATGCAAAAGCACCGCAAATGCCCGGCCCGTCTGCGGATGCTGCTTTCGATACTTCATTTTTACTGCGCAGCATGTTCCGTCCCACCCAGGGCACGCAGTTTGACGGCAGCACCGGCATCCTGCCTGCCAGCTGGCTGGACCACGACATGCTCAACACGGCCGTGCGCAGCGTGGGGCGCAGCGCCGGCCTGCAACTGCTGGGCTACGGTGCGCCGCAAGGCTATGCGCCGCTGCGCCAGCAACTGGCCGCCTACCTGCTGGCGCAGGGGCTGGCGGTGGATCCGGAGCAGGAGCTGATGACCGTCAGCGGCGTGACCCAGGGCATGGACCTGGTGCTGCGCAGCCTGTTGCGCCCCGGCGATACGGTGCTGGTCGAAGACCCGGCCTGGTTCCTGGTGTTTGGCCTGCTGCGGGCCTTGGGCGTGCAGGTGCTGGCCGTGCCACGCCTGCGCGATGGGCCGGATGTGGACAGTTTGCAGCGCCTGGCCGCCGCGCACCGGCCCAAGCTGTTCATCACCAACACCGTGGTACACAACCCGACCGGCTTTGGCCTGAGCCTGCCCGTGGCGTACGACGTGCTGCGCCTGGCCGAGCAGCATGATTTTTTGATTCTGGAGGACGATACCTACGCCGATTTCGCCCCCCAGCCGCCCATGCGGCTGGCCACGCTGGACCGCCTGCGCAGGGTGGTGCTGGTGGGGGGCTTTTCCAAAACCCTGGCCGGCAGCCTGCGCGTGGGCTACATCGCCGCCCAACCTGAACGCATCTGCGCCCTGACCGATGCCAAACTGCTCAGCGGCCTGACCAGCCCCGAGCTGGGCGAGCGTGTGGTCCACCGCATCCTGGCCCAAGGGCAGTACCGCAAGCATGTGCAGCGCCTGCGCGAGCGCTTGGACACCACCCGTCAGCGCTGCCTGAAGCTGGTTGAGCACTTGGGCTTGCAGGTGCGCCAGGAGCCTTTGGCGGGCATGTTCGTTTGGGTGGATGCCCAGCAGGACACCGAAGTGCTGGCCCGCAAAGCCGCCGCCCAGGGCGTACTGCTGGCGCCGGGGGTGCTGTTTTCGGCCAGCCAGCAGGCATCGACCATGCTGCGCCTGCCCGTCTCCATGGCTGATGACCCGGCCAGTATGGCGGTGCTGGGGCGGTGTTTGTGAGCGGGGCAGTGCCGGTTGTCAGCCGCTTGCGCGGTTAGCGGTAGCCGTAGGCCTGCATGATGGCCCGTGCCGCTGGGGTCTGCAGATAGTCCAGCAGGGCCTGGGCAGCGGGGTTGTTGCGACCGTGCTCCAGCACGATGGCATCTTGCCGAATGGGGCTGTACAGCGCTTGCGGAATGACCCAGGCCGAGCCGCTTTGCAGTTGGCCATCTTTCATCACCTGGGAGGCCGCCACAAAGCCCAGCTGCGCATTCCCCGAGGCGACAAACTGGTAAGTCTGCGCAATGTTCTCGCCCAGCACGGTGCGGCCCGTGGCATCCACGCCCAGCTGTTGCAGCACCTCTTGCCCGGCTGCGCCGTACGGGGCCAATTTGGGGTTGGCCAGTGCCAGGTGCTTCCAAGTGCCGGTTTTCAACACGGCACCGGCACCATCGACGTAGCCAGGCTGGGCGCTCCAGAGCAGCAATTGGCCCTGGGCATAGGTGATTTGGCTGGTGGCAACGGCCTTTTTCTCGGCAGCCAGCTTGCTGGGGGTGCTGCTGTCGGCCGAAAGCAGCACATCAAAAGGCGCTCCGTTATTGATTTGAGCGTAGAACTTGCCCGTGGCCCCAAACGACAGCTGTGCTTCATGGCCCGTCGCCTGGGCAAACAGCGGCGCGATGACTTGCATGGGGGCACTGAAGTTGGCTGCGACGGCGGCGGCCACGGTGTCGGCCTGGGCCGGGGAAGTGAACAACACAAGTGCTGTGCAGCAGCCAAGGAGTTTTTGCATGGTCAATTTTTGTTAATGAAATAAATAGAGTAGAAGTGGTTTTTCAGGGAGGGTTGGTTGGCGGCTTGGTGCGCTTCGTTTTTATTCTGCGTCACTTGCGCTAGTATTTGTCACAATAGCCCCCATACCAATAAAACCATCACTTTTTATCAAGAAAGCATTGCTGTGAATACCGAAGTACCCAATCCTAGCGAACTGCCCGAGGGAAGCGGCCCCCGGCGCTACATGGGGCGTCCGGAGGCTGAAGGGGGTGCCGTTGCCAGCCAGTCGGGTGTGCGCACCGAAGGTTTTGGTGATGCAGCCGAGATCTGGCTGCACATCCCCCCCAACACCCAAGCCCTGCTATGGGTGGAGGGACTGGGCCAAAGTGAAGGCAAAGAAATCAATACCGTACAACGTGCCGACATTGAGCGCGTTGGCTGGTGCGAAGAAGTGGCCTACCACGCCGGGTACGACCAGTACTGGAAGATGCCCACCTTTGGTGCCATCATGGCCATGCCCAAGCACTACAAAATCCCCATGCCGTTGTCCAGCAACAAAGTGCAGGTGCGCTCCAAACTGGTGCTCAAGGGCGAAGCACGCGGGTTTTGGATGCGGGTGCGTCTGCGCAGTGAGGAAGAGGCTGGGCAAGACGCGGGGCAGGCATAAGCCGCGCTGCGCTGTGCCATCCAGCACCCGCAGGGTGCTTTTCTTTTTTCTGCAACACAAGGAAACGGTAGCCATGAAAACCATAAAAGCGTGGTGCGGGCTGTGTCTGCTTGCGCCCTGGCTGGTCGGATCGGTGCAGGCGGCGGCCATTGAAGTGACCAATGCGCAAGGCAGCCTGCGCCATGCGCCTGTGACCTGGCAAGCGCCTCCCAATGCGGTGTTGCCGTTTGCAGTGTCGGGGGTGGCCAAGGGGTTTCATTTCAAAGCCCAAGCCCAATTGCGCTGGCAAGTGCAAGCGGGCCGCTACGAGGCTGCGCAAGAGGTGCAGATGCCGCTGCTGGGCGGGCGCCGCCAAGTCAGTACCGGGCAGCTGACGGCGCAGGGCCTGCAGCCCGAAGTGTTCATGGACCGCGCGCGCAAGGAGTACAGCGTCAGCTTTGACGCGGCCAGCGGGCAAATTACTTTCAGCCGGGGCAGCCCGGCGGCGCAGTGGCAGGCGCTGACCCAAGACCGGGTGAGCGTGTTTTTCCAAGTGGCGGGGATGCTGGCGGCAGCCCCGCAGGATTATCCCCAGGGCACACGCATTGCCGTGCAGGCGGCCAGCAATAAAAGCGTCAAGCCCTGGGTGTTTGTGGTGGATCGGCAAGAAAACCTGCAGCTGCCCGCTGGGGGGATCAAGGCGCTGAAATTGCTGCACCTGGATGCCGATAACGCGCAGGCCGGGGCGCACGCCAGCCATTCGGCCTTGTGGGTGGCACCGCAGTGGGGTTATTTGCCAGTGCGCATTCGCATGCAGGAAAGCGCGAATGACAGCCTGGATTTGCAGCTGCAAACTGTCCCAGAGGAACTTCGCAAGTGATGGTGATTCCTAGCTGTAACACGATGAGAGGAGGGCCCACCATGCAAATGCTGTACGACTCAGACACTTTCGTAGTGCTGCACATGCAGCCCGATTTGGGGCAGCCAGAGAAGATTTTGCTCTCCGATGGCAAAACCGAAACCCCCGCGCTGCCACGCCATGGCTTTGAGATTGTCGATAAGCGCACGGGCAAAGAGGTGTACCTGGATGGCGAGTGGGCGGAGCTGTTCCAGCGCCAGATTCGCGCTTGGCAAATCGAATCCCCCTCGGAGGAAGAGGTAGAAGCCACCCTCGAGCGCTACGCCAGCCTGGCGCAAAATCCGGTGTTGATCCACTAAAGCAGCGCAACACCTGCAGCGGCGGGGCGCAAGCCCCGCTATTAGCTGCGACAATTCGCCGGTTATGACTGAACACGCCTACATCCTGACCCTTTCCTGCCCTGACCGCTTGGGCCTGGTGCACACGGTTTCTGGCTTCTTGCTGGAGCAAAGCGCCAATATTGAAGAAGCCGCGCAATACAACGACCAGGCCACCGGCCTGTTTTTTATGCGTGTGCAATTTGCCTGCGCGGCCCACGATCTGGCCAGCTTGAAAGCAGCGTTTGCCGCCTTGGCCGAGCCGCTGCAAATGCGCTGGAGCATCCACCCCCGGGCCGAGCGCATGAAGACCGTCATCATGGTCAGCCGCCAAGGCCATTGCCTGAACGACCTGCTGTTTCGCTTCAAGTCCGGGCTGTTGCCGGTCGATATTCGCGCCATCATCAGCAACCACCGCGATTTTTACCAGCTGGCGGCCAGCTACAACATTCCCTTCCACCACATCCCCGTCACGGCCGCCACCAAGGCGCAGGCCGAAGCACGCCAATTGGAAGTGATCGAACAAGAGGGCGCAGAACTGGTCGTGCTGGCCCGTTACATGCAGGTGCTGTCCAACAATCTGTGCGAAAAACTGCAAGGCCGCGCCATCAACATCCACCACAGCTTTTTGCCCAGCTTCAAGGGGGCCAAGCCCTATTACCAGGCCCATGACCGGGGCGTGAAGCTGATCGGGGCGACGGCGCACTACGTCACCGCCGATTTGGACGAAGGCCCGATCATCGAGCAGGACGTGGCCCGCGCCGACCACACCGACACGGTCGATGACCTCACCGCCCGTGGCCAGGACACCGAAAGCCAGGTGCTGGCCCGCGCCGTGCAGTGGCACAGCGAGCGCCGGGTGATTTTGAACGGCCATAAAACCGTGGTGTTCCGCTAATGACTACGCCTCGCGCCGGCCGCCCCAGTTTTGATAGCCGTGCAGCGCGGCGCATTCCGCCCATTCAGTGCCTGCTCACGTTTGAAGCCCTGGCGCGGCTGCGCAGCGTGACGCTGACGGCCGATGAATTAAGCGTCACGCCCAGCGCGGTCAGCCACCGGGTGCGCCAGTTGGAAGAGGTGCTGGGCACCCAGCTGTTTGGCCGCTCGGATTTTTCGCTCACCACCGAGGGCACCAATTATTTGCAGCAGGTGCGCGAAGGGCTGGGGGCGCTGCAGCGCTTTCCCAACCTGCCCTTATCGTCCGGGCGCAAGCGGCTGAAGATTGCGGTCACGCCCACTTTTGCGCGGTGCTTGCTGATTCCTAAGCTCTCGCAATTCATGGTGGCCTATCCCGAGATTGATATTGCCTTGCAAGTGGCCATTCCCCTGCTGGATGTGGTGGCTGAAGATGCCGATCTGATCGTGCGCTACGGCACCGGCCACTACGCCGATGTCGAGTACATGGAAATTGCCCGCGATGTGTACACCCCGCTGGCCTCGCCCGCCTTTTTGCGCCAGCATGGCCCGATTGATGCCCCTGAGGATTTAAGCGAACTGCCCTTGCTGCGCAGCCCGCTGGAGCCCTGGCAGCCGTGGTTCAGGGCGGCCGGTCTGGACTGGGCCGAACCGGCCGAAGGCTCGCAGTTCAACGATGTCGGCCTGCTGTGCGATGCCGCCGCGGGCGGCTTGGGCATTGCGCCAGTGCGCCTGAAGCTGGGCGCACCCTGGCTGGACAACGGCACCTTGGTGCGTTTGTTCGATTTGGATGTGCCCAGCGTCAATGCCCATTACCTGTGCTGGCGCACCGGCACCATGGATCGCTGGGAGTGCAATGCGTTTGCCGAGTGGTTGGTCAAGGTGGTGAATTAAACGCCTCTTTAAAAAAGGAGCTTGTTGCGCTTGAATTTATTGATTTTTAGATGAAAAAGCATCTTAAATCGTTTATTTATCAGCGCAACAAGCTCCTTTTTTTAATGCATGCACTTTCACAGCGGGTTGCAAGAAAGTTCACACCAGCCTGCCGGGCGCATCGTCTACAGTCACGCCATGATGACTGCCACCGAAACCCCCACTGCGTCTGAGCGCTTGGCCCGCCAGACCGAAGTGGTGCAGGCCTTGAGCCAGCACCTGCCCGGCCACACCTTGCTGTGGCAAAGCGAAGAGACCACCCCCTACGAATGCGACGGCCTGACCGCCTACCGCCAGCGCCCGCTGGTCGTGGCGCTGCCCGAGACCTATGCCCAGGTGCAAGCCGTGCTGCAGGTGTGCCACCGCCTGCAGGTGCCGGTAGTGGCCCGGGGCGCGGGCACGGGCCTGTCGGGTGGGGCCATGCCGCATGCCATGGGGGTGACGCTGTCGCTGGCCAAATTCAACAAAATTTTGGATGTGAACCCGCTCAGCCGCACCGCCCGGGTGCAGTGCGGGGTGCGCAACCTGGCCATCAGCGAGGCGGCTGCGCCCCACGGCCTGTACTACGCGCCCGACCCCAGCAGCCAGATTGCCTGCACCATCGGCGGCAACGTGGCGGAAAACTCCGGCGGCGTGCATTGCCTGAAGTACGGCCTGACGGTGCACAACATCCTGAAAGTGAGCGGCTTTACCGTGGCGGGCGAGCCGATTGAGTTTGGCAGCGAGGCGCTGGATGTGCCCGGCTACGACCTGCTGGCGGTGATGATGGGCAGCGAGGGCATGCTGGCTGTGGTCACCGAGGTGACCGTCAAACTCATTCCCCAGCCCAAGCTGGCCCGCTGCATCATGGCCAGCTTTGACGATGTGCGCAAAGCCGGCGATGCCGTGGCCGCCGTCATTGCCCAGGGCATCATCCCGGCGGGCCTAGAGATGATGGACAAGCCCATGACCGCTGCCGTGGAGGACTTTGTCCACGCCGGCTACGACCTGAGCGCCGAGGCCATTTTGCTGTGCGAAAGCGACGGCACGCCCGAAGAGGTGGAAGAAGAAATCGCCCGCATGAGCGACGTACTGCGCGGCGCGGGGGCCACGGCCATTACCGTGAGCAACAACGAGGAAGAGCGCCTGCGCTTTTGGAGTGGGCGCAAAAACGCCTTTCCGGCCAGTGGCCGCATCAGCGCCGACTACATGTGCATGGATTCAACCATTCCGCGCAAGCGCCTGGCCGACATCCTGCTGGCCATCCAAGAGATGGAAAAAAAATACCAGTTGCGCTGCGTGAACGTGTTCCACGCGGGCGATGGCAACCTGCACCCGCTGATTTTGTTTGATGCCAACAACGCCGATGAGCTGCGCCGCTGTGAGCTGTTTGGGGCCGACATTCTGGAAACCAGCGTGGCCATGGGCGGCACCATCACCGGCGAGCATGGCGTGGGCGTGGAAAAGCTCAACAGCATGTGCGTGCAGTTCACGGCGGCAGAAAACGCGCAGATGTTCGCTCTGAAAGCGGCGTTTGACCCGGCCGGGCTGCTCAACCCTGGCAAGCTCATTCCCACGCTGAACCGCTGTGCCGAGTACGGCAAGATGCTGGTGCGCGGCGGCAAGCTCAGCCATCCGGATTTACCTCGGTTTTAATTGCCCTTTTAATTGCCCTTTTCAAAAAAGAGAGCTGGTAGCGCTTGTTACATAAGCGCTACCAGCTCTTTTTATGCTGAAAAGCTACGGCTTAAAACTGCATATCCGCCCGCAGCCACAGGGTGCGCCCCGGCTCGTTCAGCCGGGTGTTGGCGGGGAAGCCGAAACCGGCGTTGCCCGCCAGGTTCAGATGCTCGGCATAGGTTTTGTCCAGCAGGTTGTCCACGCCGACGGTGATTTTCAGCTGCCGCTGCACGCGGTAGCTGGCGTGCAGCGACAGCACGCCAAAACCGCTGCTGGCCCCCATGTCGCGGCCCACCACATTGCCCTGGTCTTGGGTGTAGCGGTGCTGCGCGGCAACCAGCCGCCACAGGGCCCCCGCCGTCCATGGGCCTTGGGCGTAATCCAGGCCCAGGCGCGCTTCCAGCGGTGGCATTTGTGGCAGGGCCGTGCCGTCGCTGCGGTTGCTGCCCCAGCTGTAGGCCACCGTGGCCTGGGCCGTCCAGGCCGGTGCCAGTTTGTAGCTGCCGCCCAGCTCGAAACCGGCGGTGCGGGCATCAATGTTGCGTGCCTTGCTGGGGGTGCTGGCGTAGTCGAACAGGATGAAGTCGCGCACTATGCCGGCGTAGGCCGAGGTCCAGAACTGCCAGTTCTGCCCCTTCCAGTTGGCACCCACGTCCAGCTGGGTGGTTTTTTCTGGCTCCAGGGTGGCAAAGACGTTGCCTGCTTTGCCCGAAATCAGCTCCCAGTAATCCGGAAAACGCTGCACATGCCCCAGGCCGACGTAGGTGGTGGCTCCGCTGGCCAGCGTTTGCTCCCAGCGCACAAAGCCGCTGGGCAGGGCGCTTTCGTCGCGCTTATGGGTGCTGGCCGGGTTGCGGTAATCCCAGGCTTGGGCACGGTCCAGGCGCAGGCCGCCCACCCACAGGGTGCTGGGCGCGGCTTGCCAGCGCAGCTCGCTAAACAGGCCCAGGTTGGCAAACTTGGCATCGCGCACCCACGGCTTGTTCAGGTAGCTCATGCCCATGCCGCTGCGCCCTTCGTGCGTGTTGCGCTGCAGGTCCAGGCCGATGTCGGCGGTCAGCGCCGGGGTCGGTTGCAAGGTCGCCGCGATGCGGCCCCCGGTGACGACGCGCTTGACGTTGCTGGCCATGGCCATCTTGCCCGGGGGCAGGGGGCGGCGCTGGAAGTTGTCCATCAAATGGTCGGCCGTGTTGCGGTAGATCTGCGCCTCCAGCTGGGTCAGCCAGGGCGTGATGTGTTGCTTTTGCAGCCGCAGGCCCAGGCTGTCGCGGCGAAACTGGGTGCCGTCCATGCCGCGGGCGGCCGAGCGCGCCCAGCCGTCTCCAGCCCCGGCGCTCAGCTCCACCAGGGTGTCGGCATCGGGTGTCCAGCCCAGGGCGGCATCGGCATTCCATTTGTCCCAGCCGGAAGGGATGGGGGTGCCGTCACCGTCCTTGTAGTCTTGGCCGTGTGAATGGTTGGCGCTGATGCGGGCATAGAACTGGTCATTGCCTGCAGCCAGATCGGCGTTTTGGTCATTGCGCCCGGCGCTGGCGCCCAGCAGGCTGGCGGTGAAGTTCACCGGGCCGGCGGCAAAGTCGGGGCGTTCGCGCTCAAAGCGCACCACCCCGGCGGAAGCTCCCGGCCCCCAGAGCACGGTTTGCGGCCCTTTGATCAGGGTGAGCACATCGAACGTCTCTGGCGCGATGTAGGAGCTGGGCGTGTCCATGCGGCCTGGGCAAGCGCCCAGCATTTGCATGCCATTGGTCAGCAGCGGCAGGCGCGAGCCAAATTGGCCGCGGAACACCGGGTCGCCATTCGTGCCGCCACTGCGCACGGCGCTAAAGCCGGGGATGGTTTGGAGGTAATCGGCGGCATCGCTGGCCGGGACGGGCTGGCGCGGGATTTTCGGGTCAGTGACCACTTGCACGGCCGATTGGTCGTGAATCGCGGTGACGACCACCTCGTCCAGTGTTGTTGTTGGGGCGCTGTCTTGCCCGTAAACCAGCGGGGTAAACAGGGCGGCGCAGGCCAGCGCCAAAGGGGTGTTTTTGGGGAAAGAACGCAATTTCATAAGAGATAACTCCAGGCTCCGCCCTGCCGCGCGGGGGGCATGGGGGAGCGCTGCATGGTGAAAACAAGGGCCGCCAACAGGCCGCCCGCGCTGGCGCTGGCCGACAGCGCACAGCACAGCTGCACGCCAGGGGCCAGGGCGCATCAGCGCAAGAATTTCAACCGTGCAGCCGCGGTGGCCCCCGCGCTGGCAGGGGGGCCTGGGCGAGCCAGCCCTGGGGTGCTGCGCCGGGGTTGCCCGGCAGGCGCAAGCCCGCCAGCAGGGGCGGGCGGTAGGCGCTGGTGCGCACTTCCTGGGGGGCGGCCAGGGCAATGCACAGCAAACAGGCCGGGGAGTGGGCGCTGGGGGGGCTGGATGGGTCGGCACCGGGGTCTTCCCCCAGCCAGGCGGCCCATTCGTCGGCCTGGGGGGGCATGCCGCAAAACCCCATCTCGGCCATGCTGAAGCTGGCCTGCCCCCCATTGGCCAGCAGGGGCAGCGCCATGCGGGTGGGGGCCGCCGAGGACAGGGCCACCAGCCACAACGCCGCAAACAGCCCCAGTACCCAAGTACGGAGGTGGCGGTGACGGCGGCGCAGGCACTCAAACATGGGCCCGCATTATGGGGAGGGTTTTACCCAGGGTGTGGCAGCCAGGGGGCACAAGCTTGCCGTGGGTCAAAAGAAAGCACGCGTCATAGAAGTTTGTTGCAAATAAGAAACATTCTGCATGCTTAGAAAGCAAAATAAGAACGATTCGCATTATTTATCGTAATAATCACGCCCTATTGCACGACAGACCCACAAGGAGCCGGGGGCTTTTGTTGGGTTTTTCAGATTTTTTCATTTCAAAACCAGCTGTTGGGCTGAGAAAGTTTTTTATATGGCAATGGGAATCTTGCAAGGACAGGGAGGGCGGCCCACCGCTCAGTGCCAGCGCACCTGGGTGGCCTTGGCTGCTGCACTGGTGTGCGCCTCGGTGGGGGCACAAGAGGCGGCGACGACGGCCACGGCCACCACCTTGTCGGAAGTGGTGGTGTCGGCTGCGGGGTTTGAGCAGGACATTAAAGAAGCGCCCGCTTCCATCACCGTGATTTCACGCGAGCAATTGCAAGAAAAGCGCGTCAGCAATCTGGCGCAAGCGCTGGAAGATGTGGAAGGCGTGGACGTGGGCGCAGGCACCGATAAAACCGGCGGCCCCAACATCAGCATTCGCGGCATGCCCAGCGACTACACGCTGATTTTGATTGATGGTCGCCGCCAAAACTCGGCCGGCAATGTGGCCCCGAACGACTTTGGTGGCACGCAGACCAGCTTTATTCCCCCGGTGTCGGCCATCGAGCGCATTGAAGTGATTCGCGGCCCCATGTCCACCCTGTACGGCTCGGATGCCATGGGCGGGGTGATCAACATCATTACCCGCAAAGTGGGCAAGACCTGGGGCGGCTCCATCACCGTGGATGGCAGCTTGCAAGAAGAATCGGCCTTTGGCGACACCTACGGCGGCAAGTTCTACCTGAGCGGCCCGATTAAGCAAGACCTGCTGGGCCTGGCCCTGCGCGGCAGCACGGCGCACCGTGAGGCCGCAGACATTACCTATGTGAACAATGGCGGCGGTTTGGTGGTGCCTACCATGGGCTCCAACCCGGTGAAATCCAAAATCAACACCTTTGGTGCCCGCCTGTCGCTCACGCCCAACCGCCAGCACGACATCATTTTGGACGTGGAAACGGGCCGCCAGACCTACGACAACGCACGCGGCCAGCTGGGCACACTGGGCACCGGCGGCTACGCCCCGGAGCAAAAGTACACGCGTGACCAGTGGAGCCTGGCGCACACCGGGCGCTACAGCTTTGGTGTGTGGGACACCAGCTACATGCAGAGCACCACCGAAACCATTGGCCGCCTGATTCCCCCCGGCGTGCCTGGGGCCGGCACCCCGCGCACACTGGAAACCACCAGCAAGGTGCTGGATACCAAGCTGGTCATGCCCTGGGGCAACCACCTGACCACCCTCGGCGGCCAGTATTGGCAGGCCCAGATGCAAGATGGCGTGGCGCCGGTGCAATTTGACTTCACGCAAAAAGCCCTGTTTGCCGAAGACGAATGGAGTCTGGCCGACACCTTCAAACTCACCCTGGGCGCACGCTATGACCGCCACAGCGCCTTTGGCAGCAAAGTCAGCCCCCGGGTGTACGGGGTGTGGAGCCTGGCACCGCAGTGGACGGTGAAGGGCGGCGTGAGCAATGGCTACAAAACCCCGCGTGTGGAGCAACTCACGCCGGGCATCAACGGCTTTGGCCGCCAAGGACAGTTGCCGCTGATCGGTAGCCCCAATCTGAAGCCCGAAACCAGCCGCAGCACCGAGCTGGGCATTCACTTTGACGATGCGCAGCACAGCGGTTTTGCCGGGGGCGTGACCCTGTTCAACAACAAATTCAAGGACAAGATCGCCACGGGCGAGCCGGTGCCCAATTGCTCCTGGGCCGCCAGCCCCAACCAGCCCGGTTGCGTGGACGTGGGCAACTGGCCTGGGATTGCGGAATTTGGCCAGTCGATCAACATCGACAGCGCCGTCACGCGCGGTGTGGAGCTCAATGGCCGCTATGCCTTCAACAAGCAGTGGAGCACCAGCGCCAACTACACCTACACCAAGAGCGAGCAAAAAAGCGGTGCCAGCGCCGGCCTGCCCTTGACCGACACGCCCAAGCACGCCGTGAACCTGCGCGTCGATTGGAAACCCAGCGCCCAATGGAGCGCCTGGGCCCGTGCGGAATACCGCAGCGAACGCTACCGTGGCAACCCAGCCACCGATGCAGCCACCCAGGCATTGGGCAACTACAAGGCCTATGCCCAGTTCCACATTGGCGGCAGCTACCGGGTAACGCCTAAATTTGTGCTGAACGGGGCTATCTACAACCTGTTCAATAAAAACTTTGTGGATTACGCCGCCTACCAAAATGGTGCTACCGTTGCCTACAGCAACCGCTACCGCAACCCACAGGAAGGCCGCCGCCTGTGGGTGTCGGGCACCTACGAGTTCTAAGAACGTGTTCACGTTCTAAGCGGCTGCCAGCCCACTGATTTTTCTTGCAAACTCCTTCCCGCGCACGCCTTCCCGGCTGGCGCGGTTTTTTTATGCCTTCCTAAAACAAGAGCTTTTTGCGCTTGCATTTATTGATTTTTTTATTAAAAACACAATAAAACATTGAAATATCAATCGGCTATAGCTATTATTTAAATGGTAAAACCATGGCTGCTGTAGGGTTGCACCTTTGGTTTTTAGGGTTGTGCCTGTTTTGCAAAAACCAGGAAAACCCTAGTGTTTCATTCGGTTGCACCTCCCTACAATCGCGCATCTTTTCAACCAAGGAGCAACGCAGCATGACCCCTTCTTCCGCTTTCAAGATCAAGACTCTGGCCGTCAGCGCCGCGCTGGCCTGTGCGGGCCTGGTGGGCACCGCCCAGGCCGAAACCACCGTGCGCTTGGGGTTTGCTGCGCCGCTGACCGGCCCCCAGGCCCACTACGGCGAAGACATGCGCAACGGCCTGACCCTGGCGCTGGAAGAGGCCAACGCCAAGGGCATCAAGCTCGATGGCGATACGGCCAAGTTTGTGCTGGTCTCCAAGGACGACCAGGCCGACCCGCGCACCGCCGTGCAGGTGGCGCAGCAGATTGCCGACGCCAAGGTCAACGGCATGCTGGGGCACTTCAACTCGGGCACCACCATTCCCGCCTCGCGCGTGTACAACGATGCGGGCATCCCCCAAATCGCCATGGCCACCTCGCCCGAGTACACCTTGCAAGGCTATGACACCACCTTCCGCATGATGACCAGCGACACCCAGCAGGGCGCGGCCGTGGGGGTGTTCATTGTGAAAGACTTGAAAGCCAAGAAAGTGGCCGTGATTGACGACCGCACGGCCTACGGCCAGGGCCTGACCGACCAGGTGATTGCCGCCGTGAAACGCGCCGGTGGCGAGATCGTGGCGCGCGAGTACACCACCGACAAGGCGACCGACTTCACCGCCATCCTGACCAGCATCAAGGCCAAGGGTGCTGAGGCGATTTTCTTTGGCGGCCTGGACGCGCAGTCCGGCCCCATGCGCCGCCAGATGCAGACCCTGGGCATTACCCAGCCGCTGGTGTCGGGCGAGATGACGCGCAGCGACACCTTTTTGAAACTGGCCGGTGAAGCCGCCAACGGCACCTACGCCTCGCTGGCCGGTGTGCCACTGAAAACCATGGCCCAGGGCGAGCAGTTTGCTGCCGCCTACAAAGCCCGTTTCAAGGTCGATCCCGGCGTGTATGCCCCCTACGCCTATGACGGTGCGTGGAACATGATCGCCGCCATGGAGCAGGCCGGTTCGGCCAAGGCCGACAAATACTTGCCCAAGCTGGCCAGCCTCAAGCGCAGCGGTGCCACCAGTGCCCACATCGCCTACGACAAAAACGGTGATTTGAACGAAGTGGCCGTAACCATCTACACCGTTAAAGGCGGCAAGTGGGAAGAGGTGAAAACCATCGTCGATTCGGCCAAGTAATTCCCCTTGGCATTTGCCTGCGGTGCTGACGCTGCCGCAGGTTCTTCGGGCTGGGGGTGAGTGTGCTGTTGTGGCCCTCACCCCCAGCCTGTTTCCCTTGGCCTGACCCCGCCGTGCGGCGCGACTGTCATGGATATTTTTCTCCAACAAATTATTAATGGCCTGACCGCCGGCAGCGTGTACGCGCTGGTGGCGCTGGGCTACACCATGGTGTACGGCATCATCGGGCTGATCAACTTTGCCCACGGCGACGTGGTGATGGTGGGCGCGATGGTGGCCACCAGCATCGTGCTGGCGCTGGTGGGCCACTACGGCGATGTGTCGGCCATTGTGGCCATTGGCGCAGCGCTGGTGGTGTCGATTCCCGTGTGCATGGCGCTGGGCTGGACGGCCGAGCGCATCGCCTACCGGCCCCTGCGCCGTGCGCCCCGGCTGGCGGCGCTGATTACGGCCATTGGCGTGTCCATCATCATTCAGAACGTGGCCATGATGTTCTGGGGCCGCAACTACTTGAACTTTCCCCAGCTGGCGCAGCCCAGCGTGTTCCAGCTGGGCGATGCCCGCCTGAGCCTGCTGCAGATTGTGATCATGCTGGGCTCGGCGCTGATCATGGCCGCCTTGCTGCTGCTGGTTCACAAAACCCGCCTGGGCATGGCCATGCGCGCCACAGCGCAAAACCGCGAAGTGGCCGGGCTGATGGGGGTGAACATCAACACCGTGATTTCGGCGGCGTTTTTGATTGGCTCGGCCCTGGCCGCCGTCGCCGGGGTGATGATTACCAGCTACTACGGCGTGGCCCAGTACACCATGGGCTTCATGCTGGGCCTGAAAGCCTTTACCGCTGCCGTGCTGGGCGGCATTGGCAACCTGGGCGGTGCCATGCTCGGCGGCCTGCTGCTGGGGCTGATCGAGGCGCTGGGCTCGGGCTATGTCGGCAACCTGACCAATGGCGTGTTTGGCAGCCATTACCAGGACGTGTTTAGCTTCATCGTGCTGGTGGTGGTGTTGATTTTTCGCCCCTCGGGCCTGCTGGGTGAACGTTCGGGAGACCGCGCATGAAGCACACACTTTCCACTTCCCAAGACCGCACACCGGCCAAAGTCTGGCTGGGGGCCTTTGCCATTGGCGCGGTGCTGTTGGTGCTGCCCTTTTTGCTGGGGGCCACGGCCGGGCAGGGCTGGATTCGCATCCTGAACTTTGCCCTGCTGTACGTGATGCTGGCGCTGGGGCTGAACATTGTGGTTGGCTTTGCCGGGCTGCTGGATTTGGGCTACATCGCCTTTTATGCCGTGGGGGCCTATGCCTGGGCGCTGCTGGCTTCGCCGCATTTTGATCTGCACCTGCCGTTTTGGATCGTGCTGCCCATCGGCGTGGCGCTGGCAGCGGCGGCGGGGATTGCGCTGGGTTTTCCGGTGCTCAAGCTGCGCGGCGATTACCTGGCGATTGTGACGCTGGGCTTTGGCGAGATCATCCGCATCTTCATGAACAACCTGGATGCGCCGGTGAACATCACCAACGGCCCCCAGGGCATCAACCGGGTGGATACCTTCAAAATCGGTGAATGGGCGCTGGGCCGCCCCGAGACGATTCTGGGCTTGCGCATCACCGGCCCAGAAAAGTACTACTACCTGTTGCTGGCGCTGGTCATCCTCATCATCTTTGTCTGCATTCGCCTGCAAAACTCGCGCGTGGGCCGCGCCTGGGAAGCCGTGCGCGAGGACGAAGTGGCCGCCAAGGCCATGGGCATCAACACCCGCAACATCAAACTGATGGCCTTTGGCATGGGGGCCAGTTTTGGCGGCGTGGCGGGGTGTTTGTTTGCCTCGATGCAAGGCTTTGTCAGCCCCGAGAGCTTTGGCCTGACCGAATCCATCGCCATCCTGTGCATGGTGGTGCTGGGCGGCATGGGCCATGTGCCGGGCGTGGTGGCCGGGGCCATCTTGCTGTCGATTTTTCCGGAAGTGCTGCGCAGCATCGTCGTGCCGCTGCAAGAAACGCTGTTTGGCGAAGTGGTGATTGACCCCGACGGCATCCGCATGCTGCTGTTTGGCGTGGCCATGGTGGCCATCATGATCTTCCGGCCCGAGGGGCTGTGGCCCTCGCAAGTGCGCAAGCGCGAACTCAACCGTGGTAAGGAGCAGCCCGCATGAGCGCCCCCGCATCCTCCCTCCAAACCGGCGAGCCTTTGCTGATCGCCCAGGGCCTGAGCAAGCGCTTTGGCGGCCTGCAGGCTTTGAAAGACGTGAGCTTTGAGATCCGCAAAGGCGAAATCTTCGGCCTGATCGGCCCCAACGGCGCGGGCAAAACCACGCTGTTCAACGTCATGACCGCGCTGTACATCCCCGAATCGGGCAGTTGCAACTTTCAGGGTGTGGAGCTGACCCGGCTCAAACCCCACCAGATTGCCGATAAAGGCCTGGCGCGAACGTTTCAAAACATCCGCCTGTTCTCCGCGCTGACGGCGCTGGAGAACGTCATGATCGGCCAGCACCTGCGCACCAAAGCGGGCCTGTGGGGCGCGGTGGTGCGCAACAAAGCCACCCGCGACGAAGAGGCCCGCGTGCAAGCGCGGGCGCTGGAGCTGCTCGACTACGTGGGCATCGGCCATGTGGCCAACGAGGTGGCCTCGTCCCTGTCCTACGGCGACCAGCGCCGCCTGGAAATTGCCCGCGCCCTGGCCACCGGCCCGGCCCTGCTGGCGCTGGACGAACCGGCCGCTGGCATGAACCCGTCCGAAACGGTGGTGCTGCGCGCCCTGATTGAAAAAATCCGCGCCGACGGCATCACCGTGCTGCTGATTGAGCACGACATGAAACTGGTCATGAACATGTGCGACCGCGTGCTGGTGCTCGAATACGGCCAGGTGCTGTCCTACGGCCTGCCGCAAGAAGTGCAGCGCGACCCGCGCGTGATTGAAGCATATTTAGGTAAAGGAGCTGCGCAAGACCTTGCACAGCAAGCGGACAGTGCTCCTAATAATTTGTCCAATCCTTCTGCAGCAGAAAGCGCCCAACCATGAGCCATCCCACCGCTTCTACGCCCTTGCTGGACATCCGCAACATGGACGTGGCCTATGGCGGCATCCGCGCCGTGCGCCAGCTCAACCTGCACGTCCACCCCGGCGAGCGGGTGGCGCTGATCGGGGCCAACGGTGCCGGCAAAAGCACCACGCTGCGGGCCATCTGCGGCCTGGTGCCACTGGCTGCGGGCAGCGTGCATTACCAAGGCAAAAGCCTGGCAGGCCAGCCCGTACACGCCATGGTGCGCCAGGGCCTGGTCATGGTGCCCGAGGGGCGCGGCATCTTCCCGCAGCTGACCATTGAAGAAAACCTGCACATGGGCGCGTACAGCCGCCAAGACAAAATCAACTTTGCCCAAGAGCTGCAACAGGTGTACCAGCGCTTTCCGCGCCTGGCCGAGCGCCGCCTGCAAACGGCGGGCACCTTGTCCGGCGGCGAACAGCAACTGCTGGCCATGGGCCGGGCGATTTTGTCCAAGCCCAAATTGCTGCTGCTGGACGAGCCCACCATGGGCCTGGCCCCGATCATGGTGGACAAAATCTTTGAAGTCATCGAAGACATCGCCCAGCAAGGCGTGACGATCTTGCTCATCGAGCAAAACGCCCGCCTCGCCTTGGAAGTGAGCCAGCACGGCTACGTGCTCGAATCGGGCGAACTCACCCTGCAAGGCCCCGCCCGCGACCTGCTGCACGACCCCAAAGTGCGCGCGGCGTATTTGGGGGAGTAGGGGGGCGTTGAACACGCTCTTACAACACCGCCAGAGCCATTTCGGGCGGCAGAGCTACAGAAAACTTGACGATCAATGCGGCTAGGGGCTTGCAGCATCGCTATCGGCAAGCCGGAAGGCTCCAGCCATTCGATCCTGCTCGCTCGCTGAGAGTCCTACCTGCTGCGCCACCACACGCCACTGACCAACGATGCTCCGAAACTCCTCAATGGTTGCATCTGCCTCTTGGAGGTTCAGGCGGAAATAGGCGGCAACTTCCCGTGCAAGCTCAAGATCGAGGGCATTGTCCGCATCCGTGATGTTGAGCTTCAGTCCGTCTGCGTGAGCGACCGGGTTCATGTCATAGGCCTGAGAAAGCTTCCAGCCCTTGCCGGGCACCAAAATGAAACCGTGGTTGCGCAGATGATCGTCCGTATTGGAAACAAGAATGTTGAAAACGATACGCGACCAAAGCTCTCGTAGATCGGCATTGGGCTGTGCGCCATGGCCCATGATGACTTCCGCCAACTCCAGATAGCTCACGCCTGTTGAAGCATCATCACCGTCGCTGTGCCCGGTCATGGTCATTGCCGACGCAAAATGCAGCCGTTGCCCCGTGTCGGTACGGTCGAAACGGCGCACCATGAAGCAGTGGTAATCACTGGCAAATTTCCGGGCCTGAGCCGGTGCAACCTGAAGGCCGCAGCCGTCAGCCAAGGCATTCACCACCATTTCCCAGCCGCCGACATCATAGGTATCTCTGATGCTGGGAAATTTGGCGATGTACAAGCGTCCCGCTTCGTCCGCAACGCTGGCCTTTGGCCTGGCACCCCCTAGCGAGCCACCCGGTGCAATCAACATGCGCAACCAGTCCTGCCCTTTGGCCGCAACATTGTCGGGGTCCTGCTCCAACGCGCGGCTAGCCTTCTCCAGGGAACGAATTTCTGTAAAAGGTGGGGCAGCCATGTCGATTCGGTTGTCCAAGAAGTCTCCTTCATCCTCCAGTCGATACCTCAGTGCACCTACTCGATACTGGTCATGGACTCCCAGCAGGTAATCCGACTCGTAGAGACGCGCATCTGCTGGCAATAGCCCTGCCCGTTTCTCACGCTCGAACCTGCGATCCATCAAATTGCGTCCCCAACGATCCGGACTCGAATCATCGAAGACCCCGAACTTGTCTCTGGGCGCAGGAGGATACTGTGGCCCGCCAAAGGCATGAAGGTGCGGATCCAGACGCACTCCGCCGAGAAGTGGCTCGGCGAGCGCCTCGGGGGCGTACTCGAATTCAAACAGTTCGCTCGCACGCGTCCTTCGGCTGTGCAGAAAACCAAGCCGCTGTGGCCCGCGCAGCCCTTCCCAGTCCGCATAGACGGCAATCTTGCTCATGATTCGGCGATCCCCTTGCGTTGGGGCTTCTTGAGCAACGCACTCAGCGCCGATGTGCTTTTTGCGTCATCCAAAGCACGCCCCGCGCTGGAGCTGCCCGCCATTCCCATATCTACGGGCGGTAGGTTGCGCAGCGCGTTCCTCACCTGGGTGCCATCCGTTGGCCGGGTGAATACAGGGGGTGTCGTTGCGTTTTTTCTCAGCCGTGCATCTTGGAGCTGGCGTCCAAGCGCGTCCTCAGTGGCTAGCTTGGCCAGATCATTTGCCAGCCCCAATACCTGCATGACAGACAGGTAGGCCCCCATTGTTACGCCCGCCCCACCGGCCTCCAACGAGCGCAGCGTCATGGCAGACATGCCTGCACGCTCGGCAACCTGCTTGGCTGTCAGCTTCCTGCGCAGCCGCGCAAGCTTGAGCCGCTCCCCAAACTCGACAAGGAGCTTGTTGGTGGTCGGCAGCAGAGGAGCGGTTTTTTTGGCCATGGTGCTAATATTTTGTCATTTTTCACTGAAAAAGGGAAAAATATTAGCATTCAGGTTGGCCCAAGCGGCCTCAGCGGTCTGCTGCAGTGCTTTTGAAAGGGGGCGATGGTAGGGGGCTGCGCTTGGAGGGGGCGGATGCGTCTGGCACCACCGGATAAAACGGCCTGCCCTCAAAGCGCGCGGGGTGGTTCATCATCACGCCCAGCCACCGCAAACCCACGCAACCAAGGCTCAAGGCGGGTGCTATTGAAGGTGCTTGCTTCAAACATATTAGCCCTGTTGCGCCATGGCTTCGCCCAGGCGCACGGGCGAACTCACCCTGCAAGGCTCCCAAAGTGCCGGGGGATTGCCTTTTAGCGCAACCTTTGCGTAGACGCAAAAAAAGCCCGCTGAGCGGGCTTTGAAGTTGCTAGGCGACCAGCTTAGTCGCAGCGATTAATGCTTCGGAGTATGCATATATATCATCCAGCTTGTTTATTGGATGGCGAGTTTCTTTTTTCTCTGCATCCAATATACCGATGTATTTTTGGGTCCGATTGAAGTGCAGTCGGCAGATAGGCTTTCGATTGTTGTCGTCCAAGAGAATGCCAAAGTAACTTTGGGTATCGCGGTGAACTATGCGTTCAGGGTCTACAGATGTTCGAACGATAGATTTGACAATAAAGAAGCCTTCTAGTTCTTCCGCTGTGGTTTCAACTCTGCTTTCTTCTTCCTTAGTCTTTTCGTTGCTGATGACATCGTGCTTAGGCGCATCGTCACTGGTCGATGTTGCTTGAGCAATGATTGTTTGTGGTGCAACTCCTGTAATGGCTGACTTGAGGCGGTCATTGACCATGTCGCCTGTGAATTGAGCTATGGCCTTTTCTAGCAGAGGCTGGAACTGCTCGCGCACACGGGCTGTGATGGGACCATCGTAAACGCGAGCTGTAAAAAATCGCAAAAATTCGTCGCTGGGCTCTGCAAACTGTCCTGCAAGTTCTCTCTTCAGCTGGCCAATGTATTTCAGCTCGCCAGCCGCACTGATGATTGAGTCAACGTCAAATGCAGACCGGGTTAACTTGCGCAATTCAGGAACAGCGTGTTCGTCAATGTCCAGTAGATCAAGTTCTAAAAAGGGCTTTTCATCCATCTTGTTGGGTGCATCCAAATCGGTATAAAACTTATATACACGACCGTTGGTCAGGATGGAGATTTTGGCTGTGGTGACATGGAAGTAACGAAAAAGCTGACTTGCATGATTAATGTTGAGTGGCTCGCCAATTTTTTTGCATTCAATCAGAATTTGAAGTTCGCCGCCTTTAAAAATAGCATAGTCAATTTTTTCGCCTTTTTTAGTCCCTACGTCGCAGACAAATTCTGGCAACACTTCGGTTGGATCAAAAACGTCGTAGCCAAGCACGTTTCTGATGAAGGGCATTACAAACGCATTTTTTGTAGCCTCTTCTGTAGAAATATTTTGCGCTTGTTGTCTGATTTTTGCAGCCAAGCTATTTAGGCTTTCATAAAATTCCATATCTGCTCCGAGTGATGATTTCGGAGGTATCTTACTTGTTGCATCCCGGACGATCATATGGTCGCTTATTGAACAACTCAGGGTGAGTTTGATGCCACTGTTTCATGGCCTGCATAGGTGTTTTGCTGTGCAATG
>JAANMY010000319.1_pt1 | contig 69092 bp, 53 predicted proteins | sample 7279691 | NCBI WGS metagenome assembly JAANMY01 (sample SAMN14094543, study PRJNA606508) | bioreactor metagenome | isolation source: A lab-scale SPAN reactor treating ammonium-rich wastewater day 388 | place: Ireland: Galway | collected 2018-02-07 | reverse complement strand
GTCAAGGCGCCGGGCTTGTTCAGAATGTCCGGGTTGGTGTAGACCTTGCCCATGTCGTGCAGCAGCCCGGCCAGCGCCGCCCGCTTGACCTGATGGGTCGAGAGGCCGAGCTGGCGTGCCAGCGCCACCATCAAGGCGCTGACCGCGACCGAATGCATATAGGTATAGGTGTCGGCGTTTTTCAGGCGCACAACGCTGAGCAGCGCAGCAGGGTGGCGCTCGACCGATTGCTGGATCTGCTCGGCCAGCGCCTCGGCCTGCTCCGGCTCGATGGCGTGGCCCATGCGTGCCTCGTGGAACATTTGCGTCACCGCCGATTGCGCCTGCTTGCACTGCTGGCGGGCCTGTTCGATTTGTTCCTGCCACAGGCTTGGCGCGTCCACCGGGGCGGGCGGCGCGGCAGGTGTGGCGATGGGCTGGGCAGGGGCGGCGGCGGGCTGCACGTCCAGGCCCCGTGCCAGGTCGATCCACAGGCCCGCAATGCCGCTGGCCTGCAGGCGCTGCAGATCGGCGGTTGTTTTCAGCCTGAAACTACTTTTCCAAAAACCGTGGCTCAGCCACGAACCATCCAGCGCGTGGATATACATGCCCAGGCGCAGTTGAGAGGGAACGATATGTTTCAGCATCAAAAAACGATCTAAGTAATGGACTGCACTAGCCGAAAACGGGCTCAAAATCAGTCTTTGTATTTTATCAAAAATATCATTTTTAGTTTTTTAAGAAATGGCTTCCACACCAGCATCAGCAGCATTAACGCCATTTGCCGCAGTGCTGCGCACTACGGGGAGGGTGGCAGGGAATCGTCGGTGCCTGGCCAGTTAGTATAAAAAAAGGAGCTGTTTTCACAATGAAAGTAAGGAATTTTGGCTTATTTAACCTTTATTCCTTTTATTTATCAGTGAAAATAGCTCATAAAAAAAGCACCGCAGTGGTCTGCGGTGCCCAGTTTCTTACATACTAGGAGGTTATTTCTTGGCGAAAGGCTCAGGACGGGGAGTCTTGTCGCTCGAAGGCGGCAGGATGGGCATTTCCAGCTTGGGCTGGTCGCCCGTCAGGGTTTTCAGGAAGGCGACGATCTTGGCGTTTTCTTCGGGCGTGAATTTTTTGCCCAGCTGGATGCGGCCCATGGTGTCCACCGCCTCAGCCAAAGTGTCGGCTGCGCCGTCGTGGAAGTAGGGGTAGGTCAGCTCCACGTTGCGCAGGGTGGGCACTTTGAAGTTGAAGCGGTCGGCATCGGCACCCGTCACGGCCACACGGCCTTCGGCAGGGTTGTCGGTTTTGTAGGGTTCGACCAAGCCCATGCGTTGGAAGGAGTTACCGCCCACGGCCACACCGTTGTGGCAGGCCACGCAGCCGTTGTCACGGAACAGTTGGTAGCCTTCCAGCTCGTTTTTGGTCAGGGCTTTTTGGTCGCCCTTGAGCCATTTATCGAAGCGCGAGTTGGGGGTGACCAGGGTTTCTTCAAAGGCGGCCAGGGCATCGGTCACCTGGTCGATGTTGATGGTGTCTTTCTTGAACACCTGTTTGAACTCGGCCTGGTAGCCGGGGATGGAGTTGAGCATGTCCACAGCCAGCTCGTGCGTAAAGGCCATTTCCATCGGGTTGGCGATGGGGCCGCCAGCCTGTTCTTTAAGATTGGCAGCGCGCCCATCCCAGAACTGGGCCACGTTCATGCTGGAGTTGAGCACGGTGGGCGAGTTGATCGGGCCTTCAGCCCAGTTGTGGCCAATCGAGGTTTTCAGGTTGTCGCTGCCACCCATGGACAGGTTGTGGCAGGAGTTGCACGAGATAAAGCCCGATTTAGACAGGCGCGGATCGAACCACAGTTTTTTGCCCAGTTCGACCATCGCAGGATTGGTGACTTTGGCAGCAGGAATGGGCGAGATGGGTTCGTTATTGGGCTGCAGGGCCCAAGTGGGGGAGCTGATGACAGCGGTCAGAGCTGCGGCCAGAACAAGCGGGCGGAAAGTGGTTTTCATGGTCAAGCTCACCTTATTAATGCAAATGAATGCGAATGAATGGGAAAAAGACGGCGGTTGTGTGCCGCATCGCAAGGGCAAATGCGGATCTGGCGGTTTTATGTCGCACAGCCCTATCGTTTACCCTAGAATTAAGTTTAGTAGAAACCATTTCATTTATATGGTTATTTCTGACCGAATCGCTCCAGTATTGTTTTGCTAAAACTTTTTAGTCACAGTGTTTTTGAAATTTTTTCATTAAATCAATTATTTAACCCACCATTGAAGGAATAGAGGATGACAAGCCACTTCGACCAAAACCTGCAGCGCAATGCCGCCAACTTCGCCGCGTTGAGTCCTTTGGGGTTTTTAGAGCGCTCGGCCAGCATTTACCCCGAGCGTCTGGCCATCGTGCACGGTGCTTTGCGCCAGACCTGGGCGCAGACTTATGCCCGCTGCCGCCAGTTGGCCCATGCCTTGCAGCAGGCCGGCATTGGCAAAAATGACACGGTCGCCGTTATCTTGCCCAACACGCCACCGATGATTGAGGCGCACTTTGGCGTACCCATGGCCGGGGCCGTGCTCAATGCACTGAATACCCGCTTAGACCCCGAGGCCGTCGCCTTCATGCTGGACCATGGCGAAGCCAAGGCGCTGATTGTTGATCCCGAATTTGCCCCGCTGATTGCCAAGGCGCTGCAACTGCGCCAGCGCACCGAACCCTTGCTGGTGATTCAGGTTGAAGATGCCTTGTATGGCGAAGCTGCCACGCAGGTGGGCAGTGTCAGCTACGAACAATTTGTGGCCCAGGGCGATCCGGCATTCGCTTGGGAAGATCCGGCAGATGAATGGGATGCCATTGCCCTGAACTACACCAGCGGCACCACCGGCAACCCCAAGGGGGTGGTGTACCACCACCGGGGCGCGGCCATTAACGCCATCAGCAACGTGCTGGAATGGGACATGCCCAAGCACAGCGTGTATTTGTGGACGCTGCCCATGTTCCACTGCAACGGCTGGTGCTTCCCCTGGACAGTGGCAGCCCGTGCAGGCGTGAACGTGTGCCTGCGCCGGGTGGAGGCCAAGGCCATTTTCGATGCCATGCGCGAGCATGGGGTTACCCACTACTGCGCAGCGCCCATCGTGCAATCGCTGCTCATCAATGCCCCGGCCGAACTCAAAGTGGGCATCCCCGCCGGGGTCAAGGCCATGGTTGCTGGTGCGGCGCCACCGGCCTCGATGATCGAAGGCATGGAGGAAATGGGCTTTGACCTGACCCACGTGTATGGCCTGACCGAGGTGTATGGCCCCGCCTCGGTATGCGCCAAACACGATGACTGGAACGCGCTGGACATCGGCGAGCGTGCCCGCCTGAATGCCCGCCAGGGCGTGCGCTACCACCTGCAGCGTGACGTGCGGGTGCTCGATCCCCACACCATGCAGCCCGTGCCCCAGGATGGCGAGACCATGGGCGAGATCATGTTCCGCGGCAACATCACCATGAAGGGCTATCTGAAGAACCCGGCGGCCACCGAGGAAGCCTTCCGGGGCGGCTGGTTCCACAGCGGCGACCTGGCCGTGCAGTACCCGGATGGCTACATCAAGATCAAAGACCGCAGCAAGGACATCATCATCTCCGGTGGCGAGAACATCTCCTCCATCGAGGTGGAAGATGTGCTCTACCGCCACCCTGCCGTGATCGCCGCCGCCGTGGTGGCCATGCCCGACGAGAAGTGGGGCGAAACGCCGTGCGCCTTCCTGGAAGTCAAAGCCGGGGTGCATGTGACGCAAGAGGACATCATCGCCCACTGCAAACAGCACCTGGCCGGCTTTAAAGTGCCGCGCCACATTGTGTTTGGCGAACTGCCCAAGACCAGCACCGGCAAAATTCAGAAGTTCGAGCTGCGCAAGCAGGTCGGAGCGGCTGCGGCCATTGCGGTTTAAGCGCTGAGTTACTAAAAAACAATAGCTGCTAACGATTGCCAGATGGTCGTTAGCAGCTATTTTTATTAAAAATTACCTTTTGCTGCGGTAAATGCAATGGGCAGGCGGGGCCGCTATACTGCCCGCTTGCTCCGGGGTGCACGAGGGAAGAAGGGCGTTGCAGCTGAACTTCCCAGGCGTGCTGAGATGGCGGCCCAAGCCGCTGAAACCGCGAACTTGATCTGGTTAATACCAGCGTAAGAAGAGCTGCCATTGGGAAATGGATGGAAACCTGCGCCTTGCCGCCCATGCGGCGGGTGCGTGCTGCCAGCCCCAATCGATTGCGGAGCATGTCCTGTTTTGTGTGATTCCCCAAGGAGACTGCCGCAATGAATGCCCCCGATACCTTTGTCCAACTGCTCGCCCGCACGCGCGAGTCGTTTCCCGCCTCCACCAAGTCCTACATCACCGGCAGCCGCTCTGATCTGCGCGTGCCGGTGCGCGATATTGCGCTGACCAATGGCGAAGTGGTGAGCGTGTACGACACCTCCGGCCCCTACACCGACCCCGCCGCCACCATCGACGTGAAAAAAGGGCTGCAAAGCGTGCGCGCCGCCTGGATTGCCGAGCGTGGCGACACCGAGCAGTACGAGGGCCGCAAGCCCGTGGCGCTGGACGATGGCCGCCAAAGCGAAGATGCCGCCCGCCTGGCCCAGCTGCGCCAGGAAGCCGCTGCCCTGCAGCGCCAGCCGCGCCGTGCCAAGGCTGGGGCCAACGTCACGCAGATGCACTACGCCAAGAAGGGCATCATCACCCCCGAGATGGAATATGTTGCCCTGCGCGAAAACGGCAAGCGCGAATGGATGGCGCAGTACCAGCAAGACCCGGCCCGCGAGCAGCGCCTGATGGGCAACCCCATGGGCGCGATGATTCCGAAAATCATCACCCCCGAATTTGTGCGCGACGAAGTGGCGCGCGGCCGCGCCATCATCCCCGCCAACATCAACCACCCCGAGGTGGAGCCCATGGCGATTGGCCGCAATTTCCTGGTGAAGATCAACGCCAACATCGGCAACTCCGCTGTCACGTCCAGCATTGAAGAAGAAGTGGAAAAGCTGGTCTGGGCCATTCGCTGGGGTGCGGACAACGTGATGGATTTGTCCACCGGCAAAAACATCCACACCACGCGCGACTGGATTGTGCGCAACAGCCCAGTACCGATTGGCACGGTGCCGATCTACCAGGCGCTGGAAAAGGTGGGCGGCATCGCCGAAGACCTGACCTGGGAAATCTTCCGCGATACGCTGATTGAGCAGGCCGAGCAGGGCGTGGACTACTTCACCATCCACGCCGGGGTGCGCCTGGCTTATATCCACCTCACAGCCCAGCGCCGCACGGGCATCGTCTCGCGCGGTGGCTCCATCATGGCCAAGTGGTGCATGGCGCACCACAAGGAGAGCTTCCTCTACACGCATTTCGAGGACATCTGCGACATCATGAAGAGCTACGACGTGGCTTTCAGCCTGGGCGATGGCCTGCGGCCCGGCTGCGCCAGCGACGCGAATGACGAAGCCCAGTTTGCCGAGCTGCACACCCTGGGCGAACTCACGCAAATTGCCTGGAAGCACGACGTGCAGACCATGATTGAAGGCCCCGGCCACGTGCCCATGCACATGATCCAGGCCAACATGACCGAGCAGCTCAAAACCTGCCACGAAGCGCCGTTCTACACCCTGGGCCCGCTGACCATCGACATCGCGCCCGGCTACGACCACATTGCCAGCGCCATTGGCGCGGCCATGATCGGCTGGATGGGCACGGCCATGCTGTGCTACGTCACGCCCAAGGAGCATCTGGGCCTGCCCGACCGCGACGACGTGAAGCAGGGCATCATTGCCTACAAGATCGCCGCCCACGCCGCCGACGTGGCCAAGGGCCATCCGGGCGCCCGCGCGCGCGACGATGCGCTCTCCCAGGCGCGTTTCGACTTCCGCTGGCAAGACCAGTTCAACCTGGGCCTGGACCCCGAAACGGCCAAGGAATACCACGACGAAACCCTGCCCAAAGACTCGGCCAAGGTGGCGCATTTCTGCTCCATGTGCGGGCCCAAGTTCTGCTCCATGAAGATCACGCAAGAGGTGCGCGAATTTGCCGCTGCCAAGGGCGTGGCCGAAGAGGCAGCCCTGGCCGAGGGCATGGCCGCCAAGGCCGACGAGTTCAACCGCGCGGGTGGGGAGTTTTACATTCCCATCCACCCGGCAAAATCATAAAAATCAAAGCGCTTTGCGCTGAATAAATAAGGGGTTGAGAGGCTTTTTCCTCTCAACCCCTTTGTTTTTAAGCGCAAGCAGTTCTTATTGTTGTAGCGCCAGCAGCGTGCCCGGCATGCTCTCGGGCAGGATGAAGCGGCTGACCAAGGCCGTCAATTCGTCGGCCTGGGTGCGCAACTGCGCCGTGGCACTGACCGATTGCTCGACCAGGGCGGCGTTTTGCTGAGTGACCTGGTCGAGCTGGTCCAGCGCTTGGCCAATGGCGGCAATGTCATTGCGCTGCGCCTGGCTGTGGGTGCGAATGTCCAGCATGGCGTGCGCCGTGTGGGTGATGGCGGCGGACACCTGTGCCATGCGGGCATCGGCGGCCTGGGCCAGGGTGCCGCTGTGGGCAATTTGCTGCTGGGCTTGGCCGATCAGGGTTTTGATTTCGTGGGCTGCAGCCGCTGAGCGCTGGGCCAGCTGGCGCACCTCACCGGCCACAACGGAAAAGCCGCGTCCACGCTCGCCGGCGCGGGCGGCTTCAATGGCCGCGTTCAGTGCCAGCAGATTGGTCTGAAAAGCCAAATCATCAATCACCCCGGTGATGGTGCCAATGCGGGCCGCAGTGCGCTCCAGCGTGACCATGCTTTGGCTCACCTGGGCCACCACCTGCTGGCCCTGCTGTGCTTGGGCAGCGGCCTGGGCGGCCTGGGTTTCGGTGTGTTCAGCGGTGCGCACGGAGTGGTGTACAGCTTGCTGCACCTGCTCCAGCGCAGCGGCGGTTTGCTGCAGACTGCTGGCGGCTTGGTCGGTGCGCAGGCACAGGTCGGCATTGCCACTGGCGATGTCGCCCGAGGCGTGGTGCAAACTTTGCACGCTGGTGCGCACTTGGTGGGCCAGGCGGCGCAGGGCCTCCTGCATGGTGCCCAGGGCGGCGAGCATGTGGCCCGTTTCGTCGCGCCCGTGGCCAGCAATATCGTGGCGCAGATCCAGCGCGGCAACACGGTCGGCGGTGTCGCGTGCCAGCGCAATCGGGCGCGTGATGCTGCGCACCAGCCACAGCACCAGCAGCAGGCCCAGTACCAGGGCCAGGCCGCCAAACAGCAGCAGCGCCTGGCGGGCCCGCGTGCTCCATTGCGCAACTTGCTGGGCATCGGCATCAATGGCCTGGCGCTGCGCCTGGCCCAGGGCGGCCAGGGCGGCCTGCTGGGCCTGTGTGGCGGGCAGAAATTGCTGGGTGTAAACATCGCGGATGCGTTCGGTCAGGCCAAAGTCCCGCGCTTGCAGCAGGGCCTGGCGTGCGGTGTCAAACGCCTGCGTCTGTTGGTGGACTTGGGCCAGCAGGGCCTGCTGGGCTTTGCTTTGCAGCAGTTGCTCCAGCTGTGCCAAATGGGTGCTGTACTGCTGTTCGGTGGCGGCAATGTCGGCACCCAGGGTGTCGCCCACCTCGGGCTCGGAACTGAGGGCGACGGCCTTGTAACGTTCAGCGTTCAGGGCCTGCAGGCGCTGGGTGTCGCTGAGCAGGCGCTCAATGGCCAGGCTGTGTACGACGATGCCATCCGTGGCCTGGCCAATCCGCGCCAGCGCCCACAAGCCCATGGACGCGCCCGCCAGCCCCAGCGTCAGCAAGATAAAGAACAGGCCCAGCAAACGCCGACCCAGTGGGCCGATGGTGGGGGCGGAGGTGGAAAAAGAGGGTGCAAAAGCCATGTGCAGCAAACCAAGCAACAGACCCGATTGGTCTGTGGCCGACTGTGCGACACGATTGTGACAAAACGTTGAAATGTGCTGTATTGCGCAGCGGTTTAAAACGTTTCCCAGTCATCATCGTTGCGTGGCGCTGGGGCGGCAGCGGGTGGCTTCAGGGGTGTAGCCTGCAGTTGCGGGGCCGGGCTGGTGGCTGCCTGGGCCGCTGTGGCCGGGCGCTTAACCGGGGCTTTGCTGGTGCTGGTGGGCAGCGCCGCAGCGGGTTTGGCTGCCACGCTGGCCTTGGGTGTGACCTGGGGGGCCGGGCTGGGTGAGCGGGGTGCGGGGGTGGTTGCCGGACGGTGGGCGGCGGGGCTGGCAGGCTGGTTGCTCAGGCGAAATTGCGCCACCACCTCGATCAAGCGGGCCGCCTGCTCGCGCAGGCTTTCGGCAGCGGCGGAGGACTCTTCCACCAGGGCCGAGTTTTGCTGCGTCATTTGATCGAGCTGGTGCATGGCTTCGCTCACTTGGCCAATGCCCTGGGTTTGCTCGGACGTGGCGGCGCGGATTTCGCTAATGATGTCGGTCACACGCTGCACGCTGGCCACGATGTCGCCCATGGTGCTGCCAGCGCTGCCCACCAAACCGGTGCCAGTGTGTACCTGCTGGACCGAGTCGTTGATCAATTGCTTGATCTCTTTGGCCGCCTGGGCACTGCGCTGGGCCAGGGTTCGCACCTCGCCAGCCACTACGGCAAAGCCACGCCCTTGCTCGCCGGCGCGGGCCGCTTCCACAGCCGCGTTCAGCGCCAAGATGTTGGTTTGGAAAGCAATGCCGTCAATCACGCCAATGATGTCGCTGATCTTGGTGCTGCTGGCGTTGATGGCCCCCATGGTCTGCACCACCTCGGCTACCACGGCACCGCCGCGCTGGGCGACCTCGGCCGCCGAGGTCGCCAGCTGGCTGGCCGTGTGGGCCGAGTCGCTGGTCTGTCGTACCGTGCCGGAGATTTCTTCCATGCTGCTGGCCGTCGATTGCAAATTGCTGGCCGTGTTTTCGGTGCGCTGGGCCAGATCGCTATTGCCATGGGCAATTTCTGTAGCGGCGGTGGCAATGCTGTCCGAGGCTTGGCGCACTTCACTGACCAAACTGCGCAGCGACTGCACCATGTTGCCCAGGCCATGCAGCAAGGAGTGTTCGGGCGCGGGGGGGATGACGGTATCTAGCCGACCCAGGGCGACATCTTCCATGGCGGCCATGGCCAGGGCCGGATCGCCACCAATCTGGCGCGTGACCGAGCGAAACACCGCCAGACCAATCACGGCCACCACCAGGGTGATGGCCAGCACCAGCGCCATATCTTTCAAAATGGCGGTGCGTACCAGGGCATCGATATCGTCCATGTACAGGCCCGAACCGACCATCCAGTTCCAGCCATCAATGCGCACGGCGTACTGCAGTTTGGGCACCCAGGCGGTGCTGCCCGGACGGGTGAAGGTGGCAGGCACAAACGCCTTGCCGTTGCTGCTGGCGCGAAGCTGATCGACGATGTGTTGCAGGGCATCGTGGCCTTCGCCATCTTTGAGCTTGCCGCGCATGTTCTGGCCTTCCCATTCCGGCTTGATCGGGTGCATGACACCGACCAAATCCAGGGACCAGATGTAGAAATACTCAGACGTGCCCTCGGCACCGCTGTAGCGTGACAGGCGCAGCGCCTGTATGGCCGCATTTTGGGCATCCTCTTGCGACATCTTGCCGCTGTCGGCGGCGGCTTTGTAGCCCAAAACGATGCTCTCGGCCGCCTGCACCGCGGTGAGCAAGGTGGTCTGGCGCTGCTCGATGATGAGCTTGCGCTCTTGCACCAGGGTCAGCGTGGCCATGACGATCAGCGCCAACAGGGCACTGGCCAGCATGAGCAAAATTTTGGCTTTGAAGCTGAGTTTTTGCATAGGGATTTTGAGAGAAAGGACGGCCGGGCCAAGGAGTTTCATTATCTTGAGTTTTTCAACAAATGAAACGGCCTGTTTCGCCATGGCGCAGTGGTTTGCCAATGGCTGCAGGCACGGGTCGGCACAGGCAGATCGGGCGTGCCCTGAAGCAGGTGGCGCTTAAGGCGCAATCACCCGCGGCTGAATTGGCACACTGCTGGTGCCCTGCCGCGCGGCGGCGACCGCCTGGCCCAGTTCATACACCGCCAGGGCGTAGTAGCTGGACCAGTTGTAGCGGGTGATGGTGTAAAAATTTTGCGTACCGATCACGTAACTGGGTGGGTTGCGGCCGTTTTTCAGCTCAATCAGTGCCAGCAGGCCGGGGTGGCCCATGCCCTCTTCGGGGTGGACACCCAGGGCGCTCATTTGCTCGGGGGTAAAGCTGGGCAGGATGTCGGGCACGAGCAAGGTGGCCAAATCAAGTTTTTCAGGATCAAACGCAGGCAAGTACACCACGGGCAGGCCGCTGATCCAGCCATGGGCTTGAAAGTAATGGGCGACCGAGCCGATGGCATCTGCCGCGCTGTTGAAGAGGTCGATCTGGCCATCGCCATCAAAATCGACCGCCCATTTTTCTTGGCTGGTGGGCATGAATTGGCCCAGGCCTGCCGCTCCGGCGTAGCTGCCCAGCGGCAGGGTGGGGTCGCTGCCCTGGGCCCATGCGGTGCTTAAAAATTGTGCCAGCTCGCCTTGGAAATACGCTTGGCGCTGGGCGGCGCGGGGGTGGGCTTTGGGGAAATCAAAGGCCAGCGTGCTCAAAGTGTCGAGCACGCGCAGATTGCCCATGTGGCGGCCATAAATGGTTTCAACGCCAATGATGCCGACGATGATGCTGGCGGGCACGCCATAGGTGGCCTCGGCCCGGGCGAGGGTGTCGGCATGCTCGTTCCAGAATTGCACCCCGGCGCGGATGCGAATCGGCTCGATAAAACGGTTGCGGTAGCTGGCCCAATCGGGGGCGGTGCTGGTGGTTTTGGGGGTTGGGGTCATCAGCCGGGGCACTTGGGGCAAAAACCGGGCCTGGGCCAGCTGGGCCTGCAACCACTGGGCATCCAGGTTGTTGCGCTGGGCAGTGTCGGCGACCCAGTTTTGTACGTCGGCGCGTTGGCTCAAGGGAGGACGCTGGGGCGCGTCGGTTTTTTTGGGGGCCGCGCAGGCTGGGAGCAGGGCGGCCGTGAGCACGCTGGTGGCAAGAAGGCGAAGCAAAGGAGTCATTTTTTCAGTGCAGGGGGCCAGCGCACAGTCCGAAAATTGCGGCGCAAGGGCTGAAGGCTTGGGCGTGGGCTGCTATGGGGCGCATAGCGCCATTGTTCCATGGCCAGCAGCCAGTCTTGGGCAGATTGGCTGCTTGGGCCCCATTGATTTTGCAATGCCTGGGCCAATTGGCGCGGGCCTAACCAGGGGGCATCGGCCAGTCCGGCGGCAAGCAAGCGCCGGCGTGCCTGGTCAAGCAAGCGCAGCCAGGGGTCGCGCTGGTGCCAGCGGTGCCAGCGCCAGGCCCCGGCCAAAGCCAGCAGCACACCGACTAACCCGCCCAGGCCAAGGGCGAGGCGGGTGCCGGACCAGTCGCTCAGATTCCAGTGGTTGAACAGTTGGCTTTGCTGGGTGCTGTTGTAGCTGAGCACCCAATCGTTCCAGCGCTGGTTCAGCGCCTCCCAATTGGCACGCAGCTGCTGCAGCATGTTGGGGTTGAACATGCGCCCCACCGTGCCTGAGAACAAGGTGGGCGGTGGGGCCAGGCGCTGCAGAAGTTCGATGCGGTTGGGCGCAACCGCAGCGGTGGGGTCGATGCGCAGCCAGCCTTGCCCAGGCAGCCACACCTCGGTCCAAGCGTGGGCATCGCTTTGGCGCACCGTCCACAGGCCATCGACGGCATTGCGCTCGCCGCCTTGGTAGCCGGTGACGATGCGTGCCGGAATGCCGGCCGAGCGCATCAGCACGGCAAAGGCCGACGCAATGTGCTCGCAAAAGCCACGCTGGATGTCAAACCAGAAGGCATCGGCGGTATCGCTGGGGTACACGCCGGGGGTCAGGGTGTAGGTGTAGCCGCCCGTGCGCAGGTGCTTGAGCGCAGCAGCAATCAAGGCCTGATCGTCCTGCCCATGCGCTTGGCGCAGTTGTTGGCCCATGGCCAGGGTGCGGGGATTGCTGTCCGCAGGCAGTTGGCGCAAATCGGCTTGCTCTTGTGCCGTGAGTTGTTCCCCATACCGAAAGCGCAAGATGGCCTGCGCCTGGTAGCGCAGCACCTCGGTGATCGGCTGGGGGCTCATCCACTGCGCCTGCCCGCTGGGGCGCACGCTGCGCTGGGCCAGCACGGGCGGCTGGGGGGTGGCCTCCAAGGTGAGCAGCCAGCGTTGGCGGTGGGGCTCAAGGGTGACTTCGTACTCCAAGCCAGGTCCTGGCTCCAGAGCCTCGACGGGTGGGTTGTTCGCTTGCCGGCCCCAGGGGGTAAAGGGCGTGGCCGTCCAATTGCGGCCATCAAAGTGGCTTAACACCGGGCCGCGAAAATACAGCTGCTGCTGCGCTGGTGGCACCCCGTCACCAAAGCGCACGCGCAGCGCCACGCTGCTGTCTTGCGCTAGGCTGGCGACTTGGCCCACCTGCATGTCTTCGGACAAGCCCGTGGTGCCTTGCAGGCCGTCGGTGGGCAGACCCCACAGCGGCGGCAAGCGCGGGAAGAAGACAAACAGCACCACCATCAGCGGCAGCCCCCACAGCAACAAGCTGGCCGCTTGGCGCAGCAGTTCGCGCCAGCGTGGTTGGCCCACGGGGCGGTGGGCGTTGATCAAAGCGGCCAGCAGCCACCACAGCGCCAGCAGCACCAAGGCGGTGGTGACCAGGCTTTGCGACTCGATAAACACGGTGATCAGGCTGAAAAAGCCCAGAAAGAACACCACCATGGCATCACGGCGGGCGTGCATTTCTAAAGTTTTCAAGGCCAGCAGTTGCGCGATCAAGGCTGCACCGGCAGCAGGGCCGAAGATGGTTTTAAATTGTGTAGCTGTTAGCGCTACAACACAAAGGAGTATCAGCGCTTTTAGCCATGCTTTTGGCAATGGCTCAGCGCGCCATGCTAGCAAAGCACGCCACAGCAGCAGCCCTGCCGTGATGGCGCTGGCCCACAGCGGCAAATGCGGCAACTGGGGCAAGAGCACCAACGCAGCGGCCAAGACCACCAGCAAGCTATCGCGGGCCGAGCGGGGCAGGGTGTGCAAAGCGGTCAGCAACGGGGGCAAAGGCATGGGCATGGGCACCTTAGCGCGCATCAGGGCTGGCGCACATCGGCCAGCACGGGGGTGCCAAAGTCGGGGCGGGCCAGCCAGGCGAGCACCTGGGTGGCTGCATCCTCGGCGCTGGTCAGCAGGCCGTTAGTGTGCAAATGGCCAAAGCGGTGGGCATCGGGAAAGTGGCCCGCATCGGCGCTGCGCAGCTGGGCTTGCATGGCGGTGTCGATCACCCCGGGGGCCAAGCTGCACACGCGTGCGCCATGGGGTTTGAGCGCTTCTTCCAGCGCCAGCGCTTGAGAGAAGTTGTCCAGCCCCGCTTTGGCTGCGCAGTAGGGCGCTTGGCTGGCCATGCCGCGCCGGCCCAGGCCCGAAGAGATATTGAGCACCTTTTTGGGCTGCGTCCAGTGGGCTGTGCCTTGTAAAAAGGCACTGGTCAGCACCATGGGCGCTTCCAGGCCAAGCCGCAAGGTTGCGGCAATGTCTGGCCAGGCGGTGGCGCACAAGGGGGCGATGGGGGGAATCATCGCGGCGTTGTTGATCAGGGTGGCGCTGGCGTAGTCGCTTGCGCGGCAGGCTTGCAGCCAAGCCAGCAGTTGGCTGGCGGCGGTCTCGGGGGCGGTTAAATCATGCGGCCAATGCAGGTGGGTGGCCAATGGCTGGGGCGGCAAAGGCAAAGGACTGCGGGCCAGGGTGATGAGGGTGTGGCCTGCCTGCAAAAGCTGGCCCGCCATGGCCCGCCCCATGCCGCGCGATGCCCCGGTAAGAATGAATAAATGCTGTGCAACCATGGCCGCAATGGTGCCATGGTTGCGCAGTACCGGTGGGGTGGGTGCGGGGGTTTTTAGCCGCCCAGGTAGGCTTTGCGCACCGCGTCGTTGGTCAGCAAAGCGGCGCCGGTGTCTTCCAGCACCACCCGGCCGTTTTCAAGAACGTAGCCGCGGTCGGCAATTTGCAGAGCGCGGTTGGCGTTTTGTTCGACCAAAAACACCGTGACCCCTTCGGCGCGGATGGTTTGAATGATGTCAAAAATCTGCGCAATGATCAGCGGTGCCAGCCCCAGCGTCGGCTCATCGAGCAGCAGCAGGCGCGGCTTGGTCATCAAGGCGCGGCCAATGGCCAGCATTTGCTGCTCGCCACCGCTCATGGTGCCGGCCCGCTGGGCAGCACGCTCGCGCAGGCGCGGGAAGAGGTGGAACACGTGCTCCATGCCGCTGGCGATGTCGTCCTTGGTGTGAAAGAAACCGCCCATTTGCAGGTTTTCCATCACGGTTAGCGCCGGGAAAATGCGCCGCCCCTCTGGGGAGATGGCGATGCCTTTGCGCATGATGTGGTGCGAGGGCAGGTTGGTGATCTCTTCGCCCTCAAACTGCACCGATCCCGAGGTGGCACGGGGGGTGCCACACACGGTCATCAACAGCGAAGTTTTGCCTGCGCCGTTGGCACCGATCAGGCTGACGATTTCGCCCTGGTTCACGTGCAGGCTGACGTGATCCACTGCGCAAATGGCCCCGTAGTGGGTACACAGCTGCTCGATGGCGAGCATGGGGCGCTGTCCTGGACGGGTGGTGGCGTTGTTGCTTGCTTGCATCAGGCTTCTCCCAAATAGGCCTTGATGACCTGTTCATTGTTTTGAATTTCTTCGGGCAGGCCCACCGCAATCGGGCGACCATATTCCATCACCAAAATCCGCTCAGATACGCCCATCACCAGGCCCATATCGTGCTCAATGAGCAAGATGGTGACACCGTATTCATCACGCAGGCGGCCAATGAGTTGCTGCAGGTCTTTTTTCTCCTGGGGGTTCAGGCCTGCGGCCGGCTCGTCCAGCATCAACAGCTTGGGCTCGGTGATCATGCAGCGGGCAATTTCCAGGCGGCGCTGGTGGCCGTAGGCCAGGTTGCCGGCTTCGCGGTTGGCAAATTCGGCAATGCCCATGTAGCGCAGCCAGTGCATGGCGCGTTCGATAGATTCTTGCTCCTGCTTGCGGTAGCTGGCGGTGTTGAACAACCCAGCCAGCACCGAGGCCTTGTTGTGCTGGTGCTGGGCGACCAGCAGGTTCTCCAGTGCCGTCATGGTTTTGAATAGGCGCACGTTCTGGAAGGTGCGCACAATGCCTTTGCGGGCCACGCTGTGGCTGCCCAGGCCGTCGATGCGCTGGCCCTCCAAGTTGATGTTGCCCGACGAGGGGGTGTAAAAACCGCTGATGCAGTTGAACACCGTGGTTTTGCCCGCCCCGTTGGGGCCGATGATGGCAAAAATTTCCTTGGGCCGCAGGTTCAGCTCGATGCCATCGACGGCAATCAAACCGCCAAAACGCATGCCCAAGTTGTGTACTTCAAGTAGCGATCCGCTCTGTGTCATGCTCTTAAATCTTTCCAATGATTGCGCTGGCGGAGTTAAACCGTATCGACTTTGATCTGGTGGCGTTTCATGGGCAACAGGCCCTGGGGGCGCCAGATCATCATCAAAATCATCACCAAGCCGAAAATCAGCATGCGGTATTCGGAGAACTCGCGGGCAATTTCAGGCAAAGCCGTCAGCAGCACAGCGGCAACAATCACCCCTAACTGGGAGCCCATGCCGCCCAGCACCACGATGGCCAAAATCAGGGCCGATTCGATAAAGGTGAACGATTCGGGGTTCACGATGCCTTGGCGGGCGGCAAAGAAAGCGCCGCCAAAGCCGGCAAACATCGCGCCCAAGGTGAAGGCCGAGAGCTTGATCTTCATGGGGCTCAGGCCCAGCGAGCGGCAGGCGATTTCATCCTCGCGCAGCGCTTCCCAGGCACGGCCAATGGGCATGCGGATCAGGCGGTTGCTGATAAACAGCGTCACCAGCGCCAGCAGCAAGGCCATCAGGTACAAAAAGATCACCATGTGTACCGAGTTGAACGCCAGGTCAAAGAACTGGTGAAAGGTTTGGGCACCTTCAACGCTGGCATTGCGGGACATCTCCAAGCCCATCACCGTGGGTTTGGGAATGCCAGAAATACCATCGGGGCCGCCGGTCCAATCGGTCAGGTTCACCAGCAGCAGGCGAATAATCTCGCCAAAGCCCAAGGTCACAATCGCCAAATAGTCGCCGCGCAAGCGCAGCACCGGAAAGCCCAGCAAAAAGCCAAACAGCGCCGCCATGGCCCCGGCCAGCGGCAGTGCTTGCCAAAAGCTCCAGTCCGCCCAGTGAAACAGCAAGGCGTAGGTGTAGGCCCCGACGGCGTAGAAGCCGACAAAGCCCAAATCGAGCAGCCCGGCAAAGCCGACCACCACGTTCAGCCCCAGCCCCAGCATGACGTAAATCAGCGCCAGGGTGGCAATGTCAATGGCGTTGCGCCCGGCAAAAAAGGGCCAGGTCACGGCCATGAGCAAGGCGGCAAACATCAGCGGCTTAGCCCATTGGGCAGGCAAGCTGGGCAGTTTAGGCAGGCTCAGGCCCAGCCCGGCGGTGCGTGCCTGGAGGGTGGGTTTGAGCAGTTGCACGATAAATACGGCCAAGCTGCCCCAGAGCACAAAGCTCCAGTGCGATTCCAGGCCCATGGTCATGCCAGCGCGTTTGAGCTCCAGACCAAAAATCGGGATGATCACCAAGGCGGCAATCACAGCGGCCAACAGGGCCGGGACAAGGTTGTGTTGAATTTTGCGCATTACACCTTCTCCACTTCAGGCTTGCCCAGCAGACCCGTGGGGCGGAACAGCAAAATCAGCACCAACAGGCTAAAGGCCACGATGTCTTTGTATTCCGAAGAGATGTAGGCTGCGGCCAGCGTTTCGGCCACACCCAGAATCACCCCGCCCAGCATCGCACCAGGAATGGAGCCGATTCCACCTAAAACTGCAGCTGTAAACGCTTTAATACCGGCAATAAAGCCAATGAATGGGTTCAATTTGCCCACGGCCAGTGCGATAAGCACTCCGCCAACTGCAGCAAGCATGGCCCCCAGCACAAAGGTAAACGAGATGACCTGGTTGGTATTGATGCCCAGCAGGCTGGCCATGTGCATGTCTTGCGAGCACGCGCGGCTGGCGCGGCCCATGCGCGAATGGCGGATAAACAGGGTCAGCGCAATCATCAGCACCACGGTGACCACGATGATGAGAATGCGTGCGTAGGGAACAAAAATTTCAAAACCACTTTCGTCCCCAAAGCGCAAGGCACCGGGCAGCAGCGCAGGCACGGCCATATCGCGGGCACCTTGGCCCAGGGCCACCCAGTTTTGCAAAAAGATGGACATACCAATGGCCGAAATCAGCGGTACCAGGCGCGGGCTGCCGCGCAAGGGCTTGTAGGCCACCTGCTCAATGGCAAAACCGTACAAACCGGTAATAAAGACGGCAACGACCAGCATGAGGCCAATCACCATCCAAATCGGCAGGCCGCTTTGCGTGCCCACGGCCGAGAGGGTCACCAGACCCACGTAGCCACCGATCATGTAAATCTCACCGTGAGCGAAGTTGATCATGCCGATGATGCCGTAAACCATGGTATAGCCAATGGCAATCAAGGCGTAAATGGCCCCCAGTGAGAGGCCGTTAAAAAGCTGTTGTATCAGCTGAGGGAGGAATTCGTTCATATCCGCATTTCCTGCTTGCGACGGGCACAAGCAACCGGGGTATTGGTTTTTTGGAACTTAAAAGCCCACAGGCCTTATGAAGGAAACACTGTGGGCCATCCGAGTAAAGAATGGATGTGAAGGGATTGCTGGATTACTTTTCAGCCACGGACTTGCTGCCGTCCTTGTGCCAAGAGTAAACGGGGAAGTCAAATGCCTTCAAGTCGCCTTTGGCATCCCAGGCCACATTGCCGGTGGGCATGTTGAATGCGGTTTTGTGCAGGTAGTCAGCCACTTTTTCGGCATCGTCACCCACGGCTTTGATGCTTTGGGCCAGCACTTGGGTGGCGGTGTAAGCGCCCATTTGGAAAGCACCCGAAGGATCGCGGCCTTTGTCTTTAAAGGCTTTGACCAAGGCAGCATTTTCTGGCTTGGAGGCGGGGTCGGCCGGCAGGGTTACCAGCATGCCTTCGACGGCATTGCCAGCGATGGCGTTGATCTCGGGGTTGCCCACACCTTCGGGGCCCATCATGCGCACTTTCAGGCCTTGCTCAGCGGCTTGGCGCAGCAGCAGACCCATTTCAGGGTGGTAGCCACCGTAGTACACAAAATCGGCACCGGCGCTTTTGAGCTTGGTGATCACGGCCGAGTAGTCGCTGTCACCGGCGTTGATGCCTTCAAACAGGGCCACTTCGACGTTGGCTTTTTTCAGCTCATCGCGCACCGAGGCGGCAATGCCCTGGCCATACGACTGTTTGTCGTGCAGCACGGCCACTTTTTTGGGCTTGGCTTTGTTGATGATGAACTTGGCAGCCGCTGGCCCTTGCTGGTCATCGCGGCCAATGGTGCGGAAGATGAAGTGAAAGTTCTTGCCTTCGGTCAGTGCGGGCGACGTGGCCGAGGGGGTAATGACCACCACGCCTTCGTTGTTGTAAATCGGGGCGGCGGCGATGGCAGCGCCGGAGCACACAGGGCCGATGACGTAACGGATTTTGTCGTTCACCACCCGGTTGGCGGCCACGGGGCCTTGCTTGGGTTCGCAAGCATCATCGACCACGGTGGTTTCGATTTTTTTGCCATTGATGCCGCCCGCCGCGTTGATTTGCTCAACAGCAGTGGCAACACCTTCTTTGACCATGTCGCCGTATTGGGTCAGGGGGCCGGTGGCGGGAATGACCATGGCGATTTTGATGGAGTCTGCGGCATGCGCCTGACCCAGCAAGGCAGCGCCAGCCAGGCCCATGGTGGCGACCAAGGTTTGCAGACGGAAGGGAATATGCATGGTGCTTGTCCTCTCTTTAGATGATTAATGCGCACACAAAGGTTTCGGTTGATGGACAAATCTTGCAGTTTGCAAGCTTGTCACATGGGGCGAGAGGATAAAAATTGCGTGCATAAGCCAGCAAGCGGGTTTTTACTATGGCTGCCTTTCCTTTTGGCGATGGCGCGGCGTGTATATGGCGCAAGGCCAAGCAACTTGGCATAAAAGTAGCACTAAACCCTTGTTATACAAGGTTTGGATTAAAAAATAAGCAGAAATTTTTAGCGTATTCAGCGGAAAAATATTTCGGCGAAATTATTCAAACCAAGGGTTAATACCTAAATAAAAAACAATTCAAAAATCGGCTGTGGAATGAAAAAACAGGGGTTTACCGTGCTCTGGATGGGCAAAGCCCAAGCTTTGGGCATGCAGCAGTAAGCGTGGAGCCAGCGTTTGCACACGAGGTGGGGTATACAAAGCATCGCCCACCAAGGGGTGCCCCAAGTGGGCCAAGTGCACGCGCAGCTGGTGGCTGCGCCCAGTTATGGGCTCCAGCCACAGCCGGGTACACGCGCCAGGCACGCCCGTTTGGTCGGGGGCCACGCAATAGCGGGTGGTACTGGGTTTGCCGGCTACGGGATCGACCATTTGCCGGGGGCGCTGCTCCCAATCGCAGCGCAGCGGGGCATCTATTTGCTGCCAGCCTTTGGTGTGCAGTGTGCCCGCCGCGATGGCGCTGTAGCGCTTGTGCACTTGGCGCTGGGCAAAGGCTTGGCTTAGCTGCGCCTGGGCGGTTTTATTGCGGGCCAGCAACACCAGACCGGAGGTGGCCATGTCCAGGCGGTGCACCACCAGCGCATCGGGCCAATGCGCCTGGGCGCGGGCGCTGAGGCAGTCTTGTTTGTCCGGCCCTCGGCCCGGTACACACAGCAGGCCCGCAGGTTTGAGCAAGACCAGCAGGGCGTGGTCTTCATACAGGCAGACAGGGCGTGGAGGGGTCATTTTTGGCGTTCATGCCAGTCGGTGGTGGCATGGGTATTGGGGTGCAAAAGCTGATCCACGATGGCGCACAACTCGCTGACATCGTTGGGTTTGTGAATCAGGGCCAAAGCCCCAGCGGCCAGGGCCTGTTCGCTGATTTCCGAGGTGACGTAGCCCGAGGCCAGGGCCACGGGCAAATCGGGGCGAATCGACTGGGCCGCTTTGAGCAAGTCCAGACCGCAGTAACCGGGCATGTTGTAGTCGGTGACCACCAAATCAAAGGCGTGGGGCGTAGCGTGCAAAGCCTGGACGGCCGCCCGGGGATCTTCAAAGGTGGTGATTTGGTAGCCCCGGCGGCGCAGCAGGCGCTGCACCAAATGCACCATGGCGGCATCGTCATCGACATACATCACACGGTGCTGCATTTGTGGGGCCGAGTGCAGGGTGACGGGCAGGGCGGCCGATTCCAGAGGTTTGACGCGCTGCAACCGGGGGGCGGTAAAAATCGCCGCCGTGCTGGCGGGCAGCAGCGGAAAGTACAGCGTGAAGGTGCAGCCTTGGCCCGGGTGGCTGTGCACCTCGACAGCCCCTTCATGGGTGCGCATCAGGCCGTGCACTACGGCCAGCCCCAGCCCAGTGCCTTGGCCCACGGGCTTGGTGGTGAAGAAGGGTTCAAAAATGCGCTCTTGGGTGGCGGCATCCATGCCCGGGCCGTTGTCTTGCACCGTTAGGGCAATGTAGTTGTCCGGCTGCAAGTCAAAGCGCTGCACCAGCCCCAAATCGGGCAGGGCCAGGCGGGCGCGAATGGTGATTTTTCCGCCGGAATGCATGCTGTTGTGAATGGCATGAATGGCGTTGTTGGTCAGGTTGAACAAGGCTTGCTCGACCTGGGCCGGGTCGGCCAGCATGGGGGGCAGATCGGCCGGGGCATCAATCGCCAGCTCAATCGCCGGGGGCAGGCCCATGCGCAAGAGTTTTTCGCTTTCTTGGATGGCGTGCCGTGGGTGGACGGCGCGGCGGGCGGGGGGCTCGTTGCGGCTAAAGGTGAGAATTTGCCGCACCAAATCACGGGCGCGGCGGCCGGCTTTTTCAATTTCCAGCAAGCTGTCCAAAAGCTGCGGCTGGTGGCTGCTATCGGTTTTGGCCAATTCCACGTTGCCCAGGATTGCACCGACGATGTTGTTGAAGTCGTGCGCAATGCCCCCGGCCATGGTGCCCAGCGCCTGCATTTTGTGTGCTTCGCGCAATTGGGTTTCCAGGGCGCTGCGCTGCGCTTCGGTGCGCTTGCGGCTGGTCAGGTCGCGGGCAAACACGGTGGTACTGGTCCCGTCAGGCTCAAAAGCGACGCTGACCTCCACCGCCACCCGCTGGCCACTGGCTGTGTGGGCCTGCATTTCGCCCAGCAGGGCCTGGGTGGTGATGTGGGACAAGGGCAAAGAGGCGGCCACCTCGGGCAAAAACCGCGCCAAGGGGCTGCCCAGGGCATCTTCGGCGCTGCAGGCAAACAAGGCCGCTGCCGTGGGGTTGAAGACGGTGATGCGCATCGCCTTGTCCACGCTGATGATGGCATCCATCGAGGCGTTGATCACCGCCTCCAGCCGTTTTTCGCTGGCCAGCAGCTGGGCATTGCGCTGCTGCAGGGTGCGCCGTTCGGCCAGCAGCGGCTCTTGGTCGATGATGGCGCACATGAATTGCGCCGTGGGGGGGCCGTCTTGCCGGGGCACTTCAATGCAGGCAATGTGCAAGTCGCCCTGCATGGTGCTGCGGTTGCCCAGGTTGAAGACCATTTCGTGCACTTCGCTTTTGCCTTGGCTGCGGGCCAGGGTGAAGGCCTGCTGCACCCGATCGCGGTCGGCGGGGCAGACAAACGGCATGAAAGAGGCCAGCAGCCGGTCACTGCCTTGGGGCTGAAAGGCATTGAGCGCCATGGCGTTGGCCTGGATCACCATGTCGTGCGCATCGTCCAGCACCAGCAGCGGCAGCGGCACGCTGGCAAACAGGGCTTCAAACCGCTCAGAGGCGCTTTCTGCCACCGCTTGGCTGTAATTGAGCACCTGGTTTTGCACCTCCAGCTCGGCCTGGTAGTTGCGCAACTCGGCAATCAAAATGGCCAAGGGGTCGTCCTGGGGCAGCTGCGCGGCCGCTTCGACGGCCTCGAGCGGGGCGAAGCTGGGCTCCTGCGGCAACAGCGGCAGGGGTGCGTCATCGCCCAGGCTTTCTTGGCGTTGGACGAGAAAAGACAAATCAGGTTGGCGCATGGCAGCAGCAGGGCAAAACGGCAGGTGCCCGGTTTTACCACTGCTGGCGCTTACTGGGGAAGCTGGCCGCGCCTGCGGGTGGCCAACGGCCAGCAACTTACTGGCAAAACGCTTGGTAGGCGGCTTCGTCCATTAATGCATCGAGCTGTGCGGGGGCCGTCAGGCGCACGGTAAACAGCCAGCCCGCGCCCAGGGGGTCGGTGTTGAGCAAGCTGGGGTCGGCTTGCACGGCGGGATTGATCGCCAGGACTTCCCCGCTGGCGGGGGCAAATAAATCGGCTGCGGCTTTGACCGATTCAATCACCCCGGCCACTTGGCCTGCCGCCAGCGCGGTGCCGGGGGCGGGCAAGTCGGTAAACACGACATCGCCCAGGGCCTCTTGGGCGTGGGCGGTAATGCCGACGGTGGCCGCGTCGGGGGTGCTGGCATCAAGCCAAACATGTTCAACAGAGTAGAGGCGGGGCATGGCAGGGGCTGAAAAGCAAAACAGGGGAAAGCGGCAACTGTAGCGATTTTCAAGCTGTATAAAAGTATAGCTGCTTGCGCTTTATTAAAGGCATATTTAAATGTTTTTAATATCTAAATGCATAAAAACAAGCGCAAGCAGCTATTTTTATTGCAGTCGAATCGAGAAGTACGCCGTTTCCGCTTCGCCCAGGCCTTGCATGCCCGCTTCGGTGGCGGCCTGCACGGCTTTGAGCCAGCGCTGGTACAGGGCCGGGGCGTTGGGCGGAATGTCTTCCGGGCTGGCCTCTTGCAGCTGCTCCATCAGCGTGTACAGGGCGCAGACGGATTGGGCATCGCCCAGTTGGCGCTCCAAGGTGCGGGCATAGCGGGCCTCGGCGCGTTCGCGCTGGGTTTCGGGCAGCTCGGGGTAGTCGCACAGCTCGATGGAAAACTGCGTGTTGCTGGGGAAAGTTTCAAAAGTAGTTTGCATAAAACACCTGTATGAATAAGCAGTAACTGTTCAAATATACAGTTGTTTTTGCAGCTTTGGCAAGTGTTCTTTTGAGACTGTGGCACCCGTGTGACAAGGCCCGCTGGCCCCGCTCGGGACAATGTTTTTTTTCATCCACTTTCAGGGAGACTTGCCATGGCACGCAGCGTGCAACAACTGTTTGATTTAACGGGGAAAACTGCCTTGGTCACGGGGGGCTCGCGGGGCTTGGGGCTGCAAATGGCCCAGGCTTTGGGCGAAGCCGGGGCACGGGTGCTGATCACGGCCCGCAAAGCCGCCGAGCTGGAAAGTGCCGCCACTGCGCTGCACGCCCAAGGCATTGATGCCCAGTGGCTGGCGGCCGATTGCGCCCAGCCTGAGGCGATTGCCAGCTTGGTGCAAGAGGCGGTGCAACGCCTGGGCAGTATTGATATCTTGGTGAACAACGCCGGGGCCACGTGGGGGGCCAAGGCCGAGGAGCACCCCTTGGCCGCCTGGGACAAGGTGATGGATTTGAATATCCGGGGCTATTTTTTATTAAGCCAGGCTGTGGCCCGCGCGGGCATGCTGCAGCGCGGCGGGCGCATCATCAATATCTCTTCGATCGCCGGGCTGGGTGGCAACCCGATTGCCATGCGCACCTTGGCCTACAACACATCCAAAGGCGCGGTGCTGAACTTCACCCGCGCATTGGCGGCCGAGTGGGGGCCGCAGGGCATTACGGTGAATGCCGTTTGCCCAGGGTTTTTCCGCACCAAAATGGCTTCCGGTTTGATTGACTCCATTGGTGAGGCGCAGATGTGCGCCCAGGCCCCTTTGCGCCGGCTGGGGGATGACGAGGATTTAAAAGGCATCACCGTGCTCTTGGCCAGTGCGGCGGGCAAGCACATTACCGGCCAATGGCTGGCGGTGGATGGCGGGGTGAGTGCCGTTTTGGGCTAGCCGCCAGCTGGGCGCAGCGGTTTACAAAAACTTCACTTGGGCAAGCGACAATGCCGCCTTGCTTTCCATCCCCCCTGCCGAACCAATGTCTGTTTTCTTCCCCATCCCCCTTGGTCGCTCTTCTTCAGTGCAGCAAAAAATGAACCAATGGGCCAGGGTGGCGGCATTGCTGGGCAGCTTGGGAGTGGGCCTGGGCTTGCTCACAGGCTGTGGCCCAGGGAGCAAAGACCAAGCGAACACCACCCCGCAAGACGTTGCCCAGGTGGGGGTGGTGGTGCTGCAGCCCCAAGACCAAGCCCTGCAAACGACCTTGCCCGGCCGTGTGCGGGCGTTTCAGATGGCCGAGGTGCGGCCCCAGGTGGGCGGCATTATTCAAAAGCAGCTGTTTACCGAGGGGGCCTTGGTGCGCCAAGGGCAGGCGCTGTACCAGATAGATGCCACCTTGCTGCAGGCCAACCTCAGCAGCGCCCAAGCGGCGCTGGCCAAGGCGCAGGCCAGTTTTGAGCGCCAGCAGCTGCAGGCGCAGCGCAGTGCGCAGTTGGTGAAAATCGCCGCCATCAGCGCCCAGCAGGATGAAGACACCCAAGCGGCGGCCCGCATTGCCCAGGCCGAAGTGCAGGCCGCGCGCGCCAGTGTGCAAATGGCGCAGACCAACTTGCGCTATGCCAGGATTGAAGCGCCGATTGCCGGGCGCATCAGCCTCTCCAACGTGACCCCTGGGGCCTTGGTCACGGCCAACCAAAGTACGGCTTTGACCGAGGTGGTGCAGATCGATCCGATGTACGTCGATTTCACCCAGTCCACCGCCCAATTGCTGCAATTGCAGCGCGATTGGGCCGCGGGGCGCTACGAAAAGCTTGATGCCAGCAGCATGCCCATTGCCCTGCAGCTAGAAGACGGCAGTGCCTACCCCCATGTGGGCAAGCTGCAGTTTTCGGGGCTGATGGTCAATCCCAGCATGGGCACCGTGACCTTGCGGGCGGTGGTGCCCAATCCGGATGGCCAGTTGCTGCCGGGCATGTTTGCCCAGGCCGTGCTGCCCACAGGCATGGCCAGCGACGCTTTGCTGATCCCGCAGCAGGCGGTGACGCGCGATGCCACGGGCCGCGCCTCGGTGCTGGTGGTGCAAGACAGGGAGGGGCAAAAAATTGCCGTGCAGCGCACGGTGCAATTGGCCCAGGCGGTGGGCAACCAGTGGCTGGTCGAAAGTGGGGTGCAGGCGGGCGACATGGTGGTGGTGGAAGGTTTTCAGCGCTTTAAACCCGGCGATCGAGTGGACCCTCAGACTATGCCCGCACAGCGCCCTGCCGCCGCAGCGGTTGATCCCCAGGCCGCGGCAGCGGCCCTGCGCTCGGCCTTAGAGCGCCAGCCATAAAGGGGGCGCACACCATGGCACAGTTTTTTATCAGCCGCCCCATTTTTGCGTGGGTGCTGGCCATCGTCACCATGCTGGCCGGGGCTTTGTCGCTGTTTACCCTGCCGCTGGAGCAATACCCTGACATTGCCCCGCCGCGCGTGACGATCGGGGCGCAGTACACCGGTGCCTCGGCCGAGACGGTGGAGAACTCGGTGACGCAAATCATCGAACAGCAGCTCAAAGGCATTGACAACGTGCTGTACATGAGCTCCACCTCCGACTCCTCAGGCCGCGCCCGCACCACGCTGACCTTTGCGCCGGGCACCGACATTGACGTGGCCCAGGTGCAGGTGCAAAACAAGCTGCAATCGGCCATGAACCGCTTGCCCGATGCCGTGAAAAGCCGGGGCGTGTTTGTGAACAAGGGTGGGCAGGATTTTTTGGCCACCTACAGCTTTTATTCCACCGTGCCCAGCATGACCTCGGTGGATATTGGTGACTACCTGCAAACCTACATCGTCGATGAAATCGGCCGCATTGATGGCGTGGGCGATGTGAACGTGTTTGGCACCAGCTATGCCATGCGCATCTGGATGGACCCGGCCAAGATGCGCCAGTACGCCTTGATTCCCGCCGACTTGGTGGCAGCCCTCAATGCCCAGAATGCCCAGGTGTCGGCCGGGCAGCTGGGGGCCTTGCCGGCGGTGGAGAATCAACAGCTCAACGCTACGATTACTGCACGCACCAAGCTTAAAACGGTCGAAGAATTTGAATCAATCGTCTTGAAATCCACTGAAAACGGTGCGGTCGTAGCTATTAAAGACGTAGCTCGGGTGGAGCTAGGGCCTGATTCGCTCACCGTCAAATCCAAACTCAACGGCATGCCCGGCGCGGGCATGGGCGTGGTGCTGGCCGATGGGGCCAATGCCATGGACGTGGCCGATGCGGTGGTGGCCAAGCTCAACAGCATGAAGCCGTTTTTCCCCAACGAGATTGACTACTTTGTCAGCTCAGATTCAACCCCCTTTGTGCGCGCTTCGATTGAAGAGGTACTCAAAGCGCTGGGCGAGGCCATGGTGCTGGTGGTGTTGGTGATGTTTTTGTTTTTACAAAACTTTCGCGCCACCTTGATTCCGGCCATTGCCGTGCCGGTGGTGCTGCTGGGCACGCTGGGGGTGCTGGCGGCGGCCGGGTTTTCGATCAATACGCTGACCATGTTTGCCATGGTGCTGGCCATTGGCCTGCTGGTGGACGATGCCATTGTGGTGGTGGAAAACGTGGAGCGCGTGATGCACGAGACGGGCCTGCCCGCCAAAGAGGCCACGCGCCAATCCATGCGCGAGATCACGCCCGCGCTGGTGGGCATTGGCGTGACCTTGTCGGCGGTCTTTGTGCCCATGGCGTTTTTTGGCGGCTCCACGGGCATTATTTACCGCCAGTTTTCCATCACCATCGTCGCGGCGATGGCGTTTTCGGTGTTTGTCGCGCTGACTTTGACCCCCGCGCTGTGCGCCACGTTGCTCAAACCGCCCACGGCACACGGCGGCCGGATTCGCAAAGGGCTGCTGGGCATCAACGACCGCTTTTTTATCTGGTTCAACCGCCACTTTGATGCCACGGCCGATCGCTACCAAAGCGGGGTGGCCAAAATTTTGCAGCGCAGCAAACGCATGCTGCTGATCTTTCTGGCCATTTTGATGGCCATGTGGGTGCTGCTGCAGCGGTTGCCCACCTCGTTCTTGCCCGACGAGGACCAGGGCTTTGTCTTTGTCAGCGTGAATTTGCCGGCCGGGGCCGCCGATGCCCGGTTGCAGCAGGTGCTGGACCAGGTGCGCGAGTACTTTCTGGCCCAGCCCGAGGTGGTTAGCTTCAACCAGGTGTCGGGTTTGAGCGGCGACCAAAGCTCGGCCCGGGGCTTTGTGCGGCTGAAAACCTGGGCCCAGCGCCCTTTGCCCAGCCAATCGGCGGGCGAGGTGGCCCACCGCGCCACCCAGGCGCTGGCCAGCATCCGCGATGCCAAGGTGTTTGTCATGCAGCCGCCCGCCGTGCGCGGGCTGGGTTCGAACGCCGGCTTTAACGTCATGCTCAAAGACGTGGGCGGGCTGGGCCACACGGCCTTGCTGGCGGCCAAAGACCAGTTTTTGCAACAAGCGCGCCAATACGCCGAGCTGACCAATGTGCGCAGCACCAATTTGGACGATGCCACCGAGCTGCGCCTGCACATCGACGACCGCAAGGCCGCTGCTCTGGGGCTGGGCTACAGCGATGTCAATAGCACCCTCTCCAGCGCCATGGGCGGCACCTATGTGAACGACTTTTTGCACAACGGCCGCGTCAAGCGCGTGTACATCCAAGGCGATGCGCCCTATCGGATGCTGCCGCAAGACATCGAGCAATGGGCAGTGCGCAATAAGAACGGCGAGATGGTGGGTTTTGACGCGTTCTCCAGCAGCTACTGGGATTACGGCTCGCCGCAGTTGCTGCGCTACAGCGGCGCTCCAGCCTATGAAATCATTGGTAGCGCCGCACCGGGCATCAGCTCCGGGGTGGCCATGCAAATCGTCGAAGACATTTTGCAAACCCTGCCCCCTGGTATTGGGTATGAATGGACGGGCGCATCGCTGCAAGAGCGCCAATCCGGGGCGCAAGCGCCGCTGCTGTACGCCATTTCGATCTTGTTTGTCTTTTTGTGCCTGGCGGCGCTGTACGAAAGCTGGACGGTGCCCTTGTCCGTCATGCTGGCCGTGCCGCTGGGGGTGGTGGGGGCGCTGCTGGCCACCTACAGCCGGGGGCTGACGAACGATGTGTACTTCCAAGTGGGGCTGCTCACCACCATAGGGTTGGCCTCGAAAAATGCGATTTTGATTGTGGAGTTTGCCGTGCAACTGCAAGAGCGGGGGCACCAGCTGGTGGATGCCACGGTGCAGGCCGTGCGCCTGCGCTTGCGGCCCATTTTGATGACCTCGCTGGCCTTTGGCTTTGGCGTGCTGCCGCTGGCCCTGGGCACGGGGGCGGGCGCGGGCGGGCGCAATGCCATTGGCACGGCGGTGTTGGGCGGGATGCTGGCCTCAACGGTGCTGGGTTTGTTTTTAGTGCCAGTGTTTTTCTTGCTGGTGCGCAGCTGGTTCCAAAGCCGCAGCCGCCAGCACACCGAGGCTGCAGAGGCCGGGAGTGCCCCGCATGACTAAAAATAGCAGAGCTGCCAACGCTTGCAAAATCAGTGTTTTATTGCTGTTTTCAAGCATTTTATTAGGCTGCAACTTCGCTCCCAGCTATCAACAACCGCAGGATGTGGTGGCGGCCACGGTGCCAGATGCCACACCAGCGCCAGCGCTTGCGCCAGCCGTGCTGGCGGCTGCCCAAGCCGATGCGCTGCAATGGCTGGCCGATGACCGCTTGCGCCACACCGTTGCCTTGGCGCTGCACAACAACCGCGATTTGCGCATCGCCGCCGACAACGTGGCCAAGGCCCGCGCCCAGTACGGCATCGCCCGGGCCGATCAGCTGCCCAGCATCACCGCCCAGCTGCAAGGCCAACGCAGCCGCAGCAGCGCCGATGTCAGCAACAGCACCCGCCTGGTGAATGAGCAGGTCAGCGCCAGCATTGGCTTTGCCAGTTATGAGGTGGATTTGTGGGGCCGCATTCGCAACTTGAATGAGGCGGCCTGGCAGCAGTTTTTGCAAGTGCAAGAAAACCGCCGGGGCGTAGAAATTGCCTTGATTGCCGAGGTGGCCAACGCCTGGCTGACCCTGGCTGCCGACCAAGAGCGCCTGGCGCTGGCCCAGCAAACCCTGGACACCCGGGAGCAGTCTTACGCCTTGATGCGCCGCATGTTCCAGCTGGGCGCGACCTCGGGCCTGGCACTGGCGCAGAACCTGGGCACGGTGGAAACCGCCCGGGGCGATGTGGCCCTGTACACCGCCCAGCTGGCCCGCAGCCGCAATGCGCTGCAGCTGTTGGTGGGGGCGGCGCTGGCGGCGGATACCCTCCCACCGGCTGGCTGGCTGCAAGCGCCAGCCCAGGCGGTTTGGCCCGCGCTGCCGCAGGCGCTGCCCTCCAGCGTCTTGCTGGCCCGCCCCGATGTGCAGGCCGCTGAGCATGCTTTGATCGCCCAGCACGCCCACATTGGTGCCGCGCGGGCGGCGTTTTTTCCCACGATCAGCCTGACGGCCAGCACCGGCAGCAGCAGTACGGCACTGGATGCGCTGTTTACCGGGGCCAGCCGCACCTGGAGTTTTGCCCCCGCCGTGCATTTGCCCATTTTTTCGGGGGGGCGGTTGCGCGCTGGGCTGCAAGTGGCGCAAGCCAACCAGCGCATTGCCCTGGCCCAGTACGAAAAAACCGTGCAGACCGCCTTCCGGGAAGTGGCCGATGTGCTGGCCGATCGCGACCAATGGGGCGCGCGTTTGGGGGCGCAAAACGGTGTGGTGCAGACGGCGCAGAAGGTGCAAGCGCTGTCAGAGGCCCGCTTTGATGCGGGGGCCGATGATTTTCTGACCGTGCTGGACGCGCGGCGCAGCCTGTACGCGGCCCAGCAAGTGCAGATCAGCCTGCACCTGGCCGAGCAGCAAAACCGCATTACCTTGTGGAAGGTGCTGGGCGGGCAGGCGCTGCCAGCAGAGTGATCAGCGCCGCCTCAATCTGCTGGTAGCGCTGTTGCCAATCGCCCGTGACCAGGGTTGTGGTGCTGGCGGTGTGCGGGTGCGCGGCCAACCAGTGGTGCAGGGCATCGTGAAAGGCCCAGCGCTCCGACACCTTGGGCTGGCAGCGCAGGCCATCGGCTTGCCATGCAAGGCCTTCGGGGCTGAGTAAAAACACCGCATCGTAGTGTTGCTGGGCCAATGTTTGGGCAATCCAGGCCGGGCTGTGGCCAAACAGCGCCAGACTCCATTGGTGGTTGGAGAGCAAATGCGTATCCAGTAGCAACAAGGGCGGCCGCAAGGCACGGGCCGCTTGCTCGCGCTGCCATTGGACCTGGGCAATCGGGGTGACATCGGCCAGACAGGTCTCGCGCCCCAGGCCGTGCATGTATTCGCGCACGTATTCGCGCACCACCGGGGCCTGAAAGCGCTGGGCCAGAGCGCTGCACAGGGTGCTTTTGCCGGCCGACTCCGGGCCGGTTAAAACCACGACTTTCATGGTGCGGCCTTGGGCAAGCGTAAAACGGTGCTGTGCGCCATGGCCATCGACCATTGCCGCCAGCCATACACGGCCAAGCCGATAAAGCCTATGTACAACAGCGTGGTGGCCACCAAGCCTGCCGTCCAAAACATGCCCACGTAGGCCACATCCACCACCAGCCACAGCGGCCAGCATTGCAGGCGTTTATGGGCCATCCAGTACTGGCCCACCAAGCTCAAGCCGGTGAGTGCGGCATCCAGCCATGGCATTTGCGCATCGGTGTACAAGTGCATGAAACTGCCCAAGGCCAGCGTTATCACTGCACCGATGGCCAAATCACGCAGCACACAGGGCATGGCCAGAATGGTGACGGGCAGTGCCTGGGCTTTTGCACCGCGCAGCCAACACCACCAGCCATAGGCTTGCAGCCCGGCATAGATGATTTGCAGCAGGGTTTCCGAATACAGCTTGGCATCAAAAAATACGATGGCGTACAGCACCACCATAAAAAAACCAATGGGCCAGGCCATGGGTTTTTGGTGGGCCATCAGCCACACCGACAGCACGCCCAGGGCGGCGGCCAGACTTTCAATCCAGAACATAGGGGGTGAAATTTAGCGCGGTTGCAGCCCTGGATGCCAGGTGCGCACCTGGTTGCGTCCACTGGTTTTCGCGTCGTACAGCGCCATGTCGGCCCGTTGCAGGCATTGGGCCGCATCAGCCGTTTGCTCGGTGATGGGGTACACCCCAAAACTGGCGTGAACCACCAAAGGCCCCGCCGAGGTGGGGGCCGGGTTTTGCTCTAGGCTTTGGCGCAGGCGTTCTGCCAGCGTCTGGGCTTGCTCAAGGCTGACTTTGGGCAGCAGCACGGCAAACTCCTCGCCGCCAATGCGCCCCGGAATATCCGAGGTGCGCAGCCCTTGGCGCAGCAGGTGTCCAAGGTGGCTGATGACCTCATCGCCCACGCTGTGGCCATAGGTGTCATTGACCTTTTTAAAGTGGTCAATGTCCAGAAACACCAAGGCGGCATCGGGGGCTTGTTGGGTGGTAACCAGTGTGCATTCGTGCTCCAAGGCTTGCATGAAAGCGCGGCGGTTGGGCAGGCCGGTCAAGGCATCGGTCAGCGCCAGTTGCTCCAGCATGCTTTGGTGCTGGTGGCGGGCCGTGACATCCTGCACCAGGGACAAGCGCCCCAACGCTTGGCCAGCGGCAACATGGGGTGATTGCAAGAGAAACTGCACCACCTCCAGCACGCGGCCATCGGCCAAGGCCACCTCTTGCCCTTGGGGTATTTCGGCATCTTGGGCTTGGGGCAAAAGCACTTTACGCAGCTCAGCAGGAATGCGGTTTTTTAAATCATCGTGCTGAATTTTCAGTGTCTCAGGCAGTTGCAACAGCTGTGCCAAAGGGGGGTTGATGGTGACGCTGGTGTGTTCCAGTGGATTTTCTAATACCACGCCGCCCGGGAAGCGGGCAATCAAGGCCATGAGCTGTGCTTGCACCAAGTGCAGGTGGTTGAGCATGCGCTGGCGTTGTTGGCTAAAGCGCAGCAGCAGCAAAGCCGCCAGCAAGCCCAAGCCCGTGCCCAGCGCACTGAGAACAAGATTTTTCCGGATACTGGCTTCCAATGGGGCCAAGACCGCACGCTGATCGACTCCGGCAATCACCTGTACCCCATATTGAGGCACCGTCGCCCAGGCATAAAAGCGTTGAATGTGGTCAAGCGGCGATATTTGTACGCCAGCTCCGGTAGCAGGGCGGGAGTGATCGGTGGTATCGGGCCCTGTTTCCATGCCGATGGGGCTGGGTGTGGATTGGGACAAGGCTTGCTCGGTGTCCAGTGTGCGGGCTAAAAAATGGCCATCTGTGCGGCGCAATTCCACGACATCATGCGGTTGGTTGAACACATCGTGAAACATACCGGCCAGGTAATCGCTCGGGATGGACACCACCACAACCCCTAGGAATTGCCCATTGCGCTGCAAGGCGCGACTGAGCTGGATGGTCCACTGGCCCGAAACACGGCCTTTCACGGGAACGCCGATATACAGCCCATCGACCTGTTTTTGGGCATGCACCCGAAAGTGCTCCCTGTCTGCGATGGAAATGGAGGCTTGTGGCTGTCCATGAGGGGCCAGGGATGAATAAGTAACAACCCCTTGGGCATTGGCCAGGGCCACTTGGGATATGGCCTGGTTGGCAGAAGTGAGGGCAAAAAAAGATGGCAGGTGCGTGAGCGCATAGTCCGGATCTTTTGCATAGACGCTGCCAAAACGCAGCGCAGCGTAATCAATATTGGAAAACAGCAGCCCGACTTGATTGGCCAGCGCATGGCTTACCTGGGTGACGCGCAATTGCGTTTGGGCTTGCAAGCTTGCACGCTGTTCTTGGTGGTTGTGCAATAAAACAGCCCAATAGCCCAGCCCTAAAAGCAGTATTACCAACAAACCAAATTTTGATTTATTGGGGATTCCGGTAAACAGATGCAATGCAGATGGTCGAGGCATGCCCTGAAGTATGCCGGGTTTTATTTGGCTATTGCCTCGAATTTTGCAAGCAAATTCCGTATGGTTTTTTGAGCTTGTTAATATTAATCACTATGCAAATTACATCTCCTCCGACTACAAAACCCTATGAAAAACCCGATGGCGAGCGCCGTGGCCTGGTCATCGTCAATACCGGTGACGGCAAGGGTAAAAGTACCGCCGCCTTTGGCTTGGCCTTTCGCGCCCTGGGGCGGGGCAAGGCGGTCAAGGTGTACCAGTTCATGAAAGTGCCCAGCGCCCGCTTTGGTGAGCACCGTTTGGCCGAGCGGGTGGGCCTGTCGGTCGAGGGGTTGGGTGATGGCTTTTCTTGGGACAGCAAGGATTTAGCGCATTCAGCCCAACTGGCCCGCGATGGCTGGGCGCGGGCGCGGGCCGATATTTTGTCGGGCGAGCAGTTTTTGGTGGTGCTTGATGAGGTGACCTACCCACTGATTTTTGGCTGGCTGCCGCTGGCAGAAGTGCTCGAGACGTTGCAGCAGCGGCCCAAAACCGTGCATGTGTGCCTGACGGGGCGCAATTGCCCGCAAGAGATTATTGACCTGGCCGATACGGTCACCGAGATGCAGCAAATCAAGCACGCATTCAACGCGGGCGTGCCCGCACAGCGCGGTATTGAGGATTGAGGTATGGCGGCCGTTTTGCACTCTTTGCTGATCCCCACCCCGCTGGGTGAGATGCTGGCCATTGCCAGTGATCGGGGGTTGTGCCTGCTGGACTTTGCCGAGCAAAAAAGCTTGGAGCGGCACACGGCCCAGGTGCGCCAAGCCCATGGGGGCGTGGAGGTGGCAAGTGCAACGGCTGCAACGGCCGTGCTGCACGCCACGCAGCTGCAGTTGGCGCAATACTTTGCCGGGCAGCGCCAAACATTTGAGGTGCCGCTGGATTTGGTTGGTACGGATTTTCAAGTGCGGGTTTGGCAAACCCTGCTGCGCATTCCTTTTGGCCAGACGTGCAGCTACGCGCAGCAATCCGAGGCACTGGGCCAGCCCCGTGCCGTGCGGGCGGTGGCCAACGCCAATGGGCAAAACAAGATCAGCATCATCGTGCCCTGCCACCGGGTGGTTGGCAGCAATGGCACGCTGACGGGTTACGCCGGTGGCTTGCCCCGCAAACAGGCTTTGATAGCGCTAGAGGCTGGGCAGCAGGACTTTTCAAGGCATTTTTAATCGGCTTGGCGCATCGCAACAGAGGGCGGTGGTGCTGTTCAGGATAAAACTGCAGATCATTGAAAAAAACTAAAATGCATTTTTTTGCTATTAAACTCGTAGAGTTATTTTCTTGTCTGCCATGGTCTAAGCGCCCAAACTTGTATGAATTCAAGCACCGTCAGTGATGAGTTTGTTTTTGCTGAAGAAGTCAGTGCTGCACCTGCACCGCACACCACGCAAAAAACGCAAAGCCCAGCGGTGTGGCATATCTTGGTGGTCGATGATGAGCCGGATGTGCATGCCGCCACCAAGCTGGCGCTCAAAGGCATCGAGGTTGAAGGCCGCAGTTTGGCCTTTAGCCATGCTTACTCCAGCCAGCAGGCGCAGGCCTTGCTGGCGCAGAACCCAGATTTTGCGGTCGCCTTGATTGATGTGGTGATGGAGCAGCAGGACGCGGGCCTGCAATTGGTGCGCCATATTCGTGAGGTGCTGGGCAATACCGCCATCCGCGTGGTCTTGCGCACGGGCCAGCCGGGCGATGTGCCCGAGCTGCAAACCATTCAGCAATACGACATCAATGATTACAAAACCAAGTCGGAGCTGACACAGGAGCGCCTGTTCACCAGTTTGGTCATCGCCATTCGCGCCTATGCCCAAATTGAGCTGCTGCAATGGGGGCAAGCGCGGCTGGCGCGGATTTTGCAAGCCAGTTTGGCGCTGGGCAAGGCCAACAATCTGCAAGGCTTTGCCCAGAATTTACTGCGCCAACTGGAGGTTTTGCTGTACGGCGATGGCTCGGCCTCTGCGTGCCAAGAGCAGGGGCAAATCGCCATTGCTGTGCACGTGGCCGGTACAGCGCCTTATGTGCTGGCGGCCAGTGCAGACTGCCAACATTGGGTGGGCAGTGCCCTGGAGCATGTGCCCATGGGGGCGGGTCTGCAGCAAACCTTGCAAGCCCAAAGCCATCGCTTTGATGCCCAGGCAGTGCATTTGTTTATTCCCAGTGCCCATGGTGTGGTGCTGGCGGTGTCTGCCACGCGTTCGGCATTGCAAATATCTACGCACTCCCTGGAGCAAGGCTTGCTGGAGGTGTTTGTCAGCAATGCCACGATGGCCTTTGAAAAATTGCAGCTGTACCTGGACATCAACGCTTTGGCGTTCAGTGATGACTTGGTGGGTCTGCCCAACCGCAACGCCATGGTGGCGGCGCTGGATGCCCAGCAATACCCGCAAGGGGTGCTGGCCCTGCTCGATTTAGATGGTTTTGCCGACATTAACAGCGTGCTGGATGCCCATTTTGGTGATGCCGTGCTCAAAGCCGTGGCCCACCGATTGCACGCGGAATTTGCCCAGGATGCTGTGGTTGCCCGTGTCGGTGGTGACCTGTTCGGGGTGTACGGTGCCCCAGCGAGCATCGCACCGCAGCGTTTGCTGGGGGTGTTCGCTCAGCCCTTTGCCGTGAAGGACGGCGAGCTGTTGCGCCTTTCTGCCACCGTGGGGCTGGTGCAATTGCGCTCGACCGATGGGGTGACTGCCTTGAAAGATGCCGGGGTCGCACTCAAGCAAGCGAAGCGGCAGGCGCGTGGCAAAAGCCTGTACTTTGACCCTACCCAATCGGAAGCGGCCAGCCAGCGCATGCAGCGCTTAAATTGCTTGCGCGCGGCGTTTTCCGAAGAGCAGTTGTGCCTGCACTACCAGCCGTGCGTTGATTTGCGCACGGGGCAGGTGGTGGCCGCCGAGTGCCTGCTGCGCTGGCCTGTGCCAGGCGGAAAATTCATTCCCCCAGACCAATTTATTCCCCTGGCTGAACAGGCCGGTTTGATGCTGGCCTTGGGGCATTGGGTCATTGCCACGGCCTTGCGCTGGCGCAAAAGCTTGGTAGGGCGGGTGAATGATGCCTTTCGGGTGGCGATCAATGTCTCGCAAGTGCAATTTGCCGAGCCCGATTTTGTCGAGCAAGTATTGGCCTTGGTGGCCGCTTCGGGTGTGCAGGGCTACCAAGTAGAAATTGAGCTGACCGAATCGGTGGCCGTGAGCAAGGTGGAGGATGTGCAAGCCAAGCTCAAAGCCCTGCGTGCCCAGGGCATTCGTGTGGCGATGGATGACTTTGGCACGGGCTACTCATCGCTGAGCATCTTGCAGCGCCTGTCGCTGGACAAACTCAAGATTGACCGCAGCTTTGTCAGCGGTGATCTGCCGCAGGCCCAGGCCGACGCTGGCACCGGCGTGCATTTGGAGATTGCGAACACCATCATCACCTTGGCCCAGCACTTAAAACTGACCACCTTGGCCGAAGGCATTGAAACCGATGCGCAGCGCTGGGCGTTGCTGGCCGCAGGCTGTGAACTGGGGCAGGGCTATTTCTTCTCCCGCCCGTTACCAGAGAAAGACTTCTTGCTTTGGTTAGAAAAAAATAGCACTTAAACAGCCTTAAACGCTGATCCCTCAAGCGCAAGCAGCTATGAATTCAGAACTTGAGCGCCTGCAAAATATTTTGGCCCAGGTTTCCAATACCGGGGTCTGGGAGTGGGAGCCAAACACACAGCACCTGTGGGCCAGCCCAGAATATTTCACCATGCTGGGGCAGCGGCCAGAAGACTTTCCGGATGCCCAAGGCAGCCACAACTTGCATGCCATTTGGGTGCAGTGGCTGCATCCGCAGGATCGAGACCGCGCCAGTGCCGACTTTGCGCAGTATTTGGCCGCCGGGGCGCAAGGCATGTACGAAAACGAGTTTCGCATGCGCCATGCCGATGGCTCGTGGGTCTGGATTTGGTCGCGGGGCATGGCCTTGCCGGGTGCCCAAGGGCAGGGTTCAGGGCGGGTGGTGGGGACCCATATCAACATCACCAGCCTCAAGCAGGCCCAAAGCCACCTGCACGAGAGCCAGCAGCGGCTGCAGCGGATCAGCGACAACCTGCCTGATGCCATGGTGTTTCAAATGGACTGTGGTATCGATGGCCAGCAGCGGGTGCTGACCTATATCAGCCAGGGCGTGCAGCGCATGCACCAACTGTCCGCGCATGCGGTGCAGCAAGATGCACGCCTGCTGTACCAGCAGCTACTGCCCGAAGATGCCCGGCGCTTGCAGGCCATTGAGCACGAATGCCTCACCCACCTCACCCCGTTCAAGCTGGAGGTGCGCAGTCGCTTGCCCGATGGCAGCGTTCGCTGGTTCCGGGTGGTTTCTTCCCCCCGGCGGCTGGCCAATGGCCACATTGTGTTTGACGGTATTGAGTTCGACATCACCGAGCGCAAGCTGTATGAGCAAGAAATTCACACCCTCAACACCGAGCTAGAGCAGCGTGTACAAGAGCGCACGGCGCAGTTGCAAGCCACCTTGGAGCGCCTGCAGCAAACCCAGGAAGGCTTGCTGCAAAGCGAAAAATTGGCCTCGCTAGGCGCTTTGGTCGCCGGGGTGGCGCATGAGCTGAGCACCCCTATCGGCAATGCCGTCACTGTCGCCTCTACCTTGCAACACGCCCAGCAGCGGCTGCAGCAGCAGGTGGCCAGCGGGCTGACGCGCACGGCGCTGGCGCAGTACTTGGCCGATGCGCAAGAAGGCAGCGCCATCATCGAGCGCAACCTGCACCGTGCAGCGCAATTGCTGGGCAGCTTCAAGCAGTTGGCGGTGGACCAAACCAGCAGCCAGCGGCGGTGCTTTGATTTGCACGAGCTGATGCAAGAAATTGCCCTGACCATGCGCCCAGCCATTCGCCGCACGGCCCATCAATTGCATTGCACCATCCCGCCCCAGCTGGAGTTGGAAAGTTACCCCGGCCCTTTGGGGCAGGTGCTGATGAATTTGATTGCCAATGCTTTGACCCATGCCTTTGCGGCTAGGGTGGCGGGCAATATCTGGGTGCAAGCGTGGCTGTGTGATGACGATTGCGTGCGCCTGGTGGTCAGTGACGATGGCTGTGGCATTCCCGCCAAGCAGCAAAGACGCGTATTTGATCCTTTTTTCACCACCAAGCTGGGGCAAGGTGGCTCGGGCCTGGGGCTGCACATTGTCTATACCCTGGTCACGGGCTTGCTGGGGGGGCGCATTGCACTCGAGAGCTACTGTGGCCAAGGCAGCCGCTTTACGCTGGAGTTGCCTCTGTGCGCCCCCATGCCCAGCGCTGGCACCGCGCAGGATGCGCCATAGGCGCAGACCGCACCCCCCAATCAAGGGCGCTGGGCGGCATCCGCAGCCCATGGCCTGGGTGATAATTCGCGCCACTATGAGCGGCAATACTTTTGGCACCCTTTTTACCGTCACCAACTTTGGTGAATCCCACGGCCCAGCGATTGGCTGCGTTATTGATGGCTGCCCGCCGGGCATGGCATTGACAGCGGCCGATATTCAGCACGACCTGGACCGCCGTCGCCCCGGCACCAGCCGCCACGTCACCCAGCGGCAAGAGCCGGACCAGGTGGAAATCCTCTCGGGCGTGTACGAGGACGTGACCACGGGCACCCCCATTGCCCTGCTGATTCGCAATACCGACCAGCGCAGCAAAGACTATGGCGATATCGCCCAGCAGTTTCGCCCGGGGCATGCCGATTACGTCTATTGGCAAAAATACGGCGTGCGCGATCCGCGCGGCGGTGGGCGCTCTTCGGCGCGGCTGACGGCCCCCACGGTGGCCGCCGGTGCGGTGGCCAAAAAATGGCTGAAAGAAAAATTTGGCACGCAAGTTCGGGCCTGCATGACCCAGTTGGGTGAATTGCCCATTGCCTTTGAGAGCTGGGCGCATGTGGCCCACAACCCTTTCTTTGCCCCCGTGGCCAATGTGCAGGCGCTGGAAGACTATATGGACATGCTGCGCAAAGCGCATGACAGCTGCGGGGCGCGCATTCGCGTGCAAGCCAGCGGTGTGCCCGTGGGCCTGGGGCAGCCGATTTACGACAAGCTCGATGCCGACATTGCCTACGCCATGATGGGGCTGAACGCCGTCAAAGGCGTGGAAATTGGCGCCGGTTTTGACAGCGTTGCCCAGCGCGGCACCGTGCATGGCGATGCCATGACCCCCCAAGGCTTTGCCAGCAACCACGCCGGCGGGGTGCTGGGCGGCATCAGCAGCGGGCAGGATATTGAGGTGAGCATTGCCATCAAACCCACCAGCTCGATTTTGAGCCCGCGCCCCTCCATCAACATCCATGGAGAGCCGGTTGAGGTAGTCACCAAAGGCCGCCACGATCCCTGCGTTGGCATTCGCGCCGCCCCGATTGCTGAGGCGCTGCTGGCTTTGGTGCTGATGGACCACGCCTTGCGCCAACGCGCCCAGTGTGGCGGCGTGCAGGTGGATTTGGCGGCCATTGCTGCTGCGCTGGATACCCCTATTTAAGATAGCTGTTTGCGCTTGATGCATAAAGGGTTGAGGGTGTTTTATCCCTCAACCCTTTATTTTTTCAGCGTAACCAGCTCTTTTTATTACTAATACTTTCTTGCTACCAGCTACCAGCTACCACTTAGCAAGCACGCGCCAATGTGCGCGCCAAGGCCTGCGCCGTTAAAGGGCGCTGCGCAGGCCAGCCATCGGCAATGGCCCCATGGGCATAAGCGCCAGCGCAGGCCGCGTGGTGGGCTTGGCGGTGCATACCGTTTGGCATGCTGGCCCAGCGCGCGGCCACCATGCCCGCCAAGACATCGCCGGTGCCGCCGGTCGCCAGCAAGGCATTGCCGGTGGGGTTGATGTGCGGCACCTCGCCCGGGCTGGCAATGATGCTGCCGCTGCCTTTGAGCAGCACGGTGCAGTCCAGGGTGTTGGCCAGGGTGTGCGCCGCCGCCAAGCGGTCGGCTTGCACAGCAGGCACACTGCTATTCAATAGCCGGGCTGCTTCAAGGGGGTGGGGGGTGAGCACGGTGGGCAGGCCCGCTGGCCCCCGGTTTTTCAGGCGCTGGCGCAGCATGGCATCGGCGGCGATGGCGTTCAATGCATCCGCGTCCAGCAGCAAACGGGCGCTGTGCTCCAGCACTTTGGGCAGCAAGGCGGCCACGCTGCTGCCGCCGCCACAGCCGCACACCACCGTGCTGCTGGGCAATTGCGCCAAGGCGGTCACTTGGTTGCGCAGCATGATTTCGGGCGTTTGGGGCAGTTGTTGCAGCTGGCCATGGTCTAGCAGGTGCAGAAACACCCGGCCCGCGCCATGGTGCAAGGCGGCACTGGCGGCCAAAATCGCCGCGCCTTGCATGGCCGCCCCCGCTTGCAAGCCCTGGCCGCCAATGACCAGCACATCGCCAAAACTGCCTTTGTGACTGGCGTGGCGACGGGCCGTCAATCCTGCCGTGATCGGTGCAGCAGGGTGGTGCAGCCAAGCGGTGGGCGCAGGGCTGGGAGGGGCAATGGGCAGCTGCCCCAGGCCCAGATCATCGAACCAAATTTGGCCCGCCGCATCGCGCCCATCGGCGGTAAACAGGCCGGGTTTCAACGTCAGCAGACTCAGGGTGTGGCGCTGTTGGTGGCTGGGGCTGTGGTGCGGTGTTTGCGGTGCATACCCCGCTTGCCACAGGCCGGTGTCGGCCTGCAGCCCGCTGGGTAAATCTACCGCCAAAACCGTTGCCGGGCTGGCATAGCTGTGCTGCAGCAGGGCGGCGATGCGGGGGTTGGCCGCTGCCTGGCTGTGCAAGCCCAGGCCAAGCAGGGCATCCACAATGAGGTCGTGCGGCTGCAGGGCCGGGGGCGTGTCGCTCCAGTGAATGGTTTGGTTTTGTGCTTGTTGCAGCGCGACCAAAGTGTCGCTGCTGCAGCGTTCGCGCTGGCCCAGCCAAGTCAGGGTGACTTTGCGCCCCTGCGCGGCCAGGATGGCCGCAGCGGCCAAGCCATCGCCACCGTTATTGCCTGGGCCGCACAGCACCCACATATGCTGGGCATGCGGGGCAAGCGCCTGGGCCAGCTGGGCGCAAGCGCGACCGGCGCGTTGCATCAGGCTGGGCTGGGGGTGCCATGCCAGCGCCGCCTGCTCCAGGGCGCGGGTGCTGGCACTGTTGAACAGGGGCAGGGGAGTGGCAGGCAGACGCTGGGGCATGGTTTAGCAGTGCAGTGGCTGAGCACGCTGGGCCCCTTGGCGCAGGGCCTCTGTGAGCAAGCTGCTTTCTGCCAAGAGGCCCAGGTTGAGCAGGGCATCATCACGATCAGCACCGTGCCAGAGCATCAAGCCCATGGGCAGCTCACCGGGCAGGTGACAGGGAATGCTCAAGGCGCAGCCGTCCAGCATGTTCACCACGCTGGTGTTGCGCAGCAGCAGCGCGTTGGCGGTTACAAAGGCCGCATCGCGGGCCGCGTCTTGTGCCGGATCCAGTGCGCTGGCCGGGGCCACCGCTGCGAGCAAGGGCGCAGTGATTGGCGTGGTGGGGCTGAGCAATGCATCAAACCGGGCAATGCGGGCATTGACCTGGGCAATCCAGTCGTTTCGCGCCTGGTGCAAGCGCAGGTAATCGGCGGCGCTCATGTGCCGCCCCGCTTCAATGCGCTGGCGCACGCGTGGATCGTAGTTATGGCCGTGTTGGGCCAGCAGTGGCTCGTGCCAGGCAAAGCTTTCGGCGGCAGCGAGCGTGCCACGGCGGTGGATGGCGGGCAGCGCATCCAGTTCAGGCAGCGCTATTTCTTCAATGTGTGCGCCCGCTTGGCGCAGCAGCGCAATGCTGCGCGTAAAACCAGCGGCAATGGCAGGGGCCAAGTCACTGAGCATCAAGGTGCTGGGAATGGCCAGCCGCCATGCGGCCAGCGGTGCGCAGCTGCGGGTGATGCGCCGCGCGGCCAAAATCTCATGGGCGGTGATGGCATCGCGCACGCTGCGGGTGAGGGCGCAGGCGGTATCCAGGGTGCTGGACAGCGGCAGGGTGCCTTGCAGCGGCACCAGGTTGGCGGTGGATTTAAATCCCACCAACCCATTAAGCGCTGCTGGAATGCGGATAGAGCCCCCCGTATCCGACCCCAGCCCCAGCCAAGCGCTGCCGCTGGCCACTGAAGCCGCCGCACCGGAGGAGGAGCCGCCCGGCACATACACATCGCCCAAATCGCGTCCCCACAAGGCATCTATGGCCGCCGGTGTGGGGTAGTGCGGGTTGGTGCCCACGCCAGAAAAGGCAAATTCCACCATGTGCGTTTGGCCCATCAGCGTGGCCCCGGCAGCGCGCAAACGGGCCACCGCCACGGCATCGGTGGTGGCCGCCGGCTGGGCTTGCAAGACTTTAGAGCCCGCGTGGGTGACCCAGCCTTGCACATCAAACAGTGCTTTGACCGACACCGCGACACCGGCCAACGGCAGATGCAGCGGGGCGCTGCGGCAGGCGTGGTTTTCGCTGGTTTCGAGGTGGGTGTAAGCCAACTTGCCAGCAGCGCTGTGCGCCTGGGCGCGGCAGGCCGATAAAGCAGTGGCCGCGCTGGTGCGCCCGTTGGCCAGTTGCGCGCGCAGGGCAGTGAAATCAGAAATCATGGTTCATGCTAGAATTGACAGGCTTTGCTACTTGCACTTTTGCAGGGGTACGAAGCAAATAACAAATCAGCTTCCTTAAGGTGTTGTTGCCGCCTGATTTTTAACCAGGTAGCAGCAAAATCGAGCTGAATTTTAGACCTAACCTTCTGGAGTATCTATGTCCGTCACTATGCGCGAAATGTTGGAAGCCGGTGTCCATTTTGGTCACCAAACTCGTTTTTGGGACCCGAAAATGGCCCCCTTCATTTTTGGCCATCGCAACAAAATCCACATCATCAACCTGGAAAAAACATTGCCCATGTTCCAGGACGCGCAAAAGTTCGTCAAGCAATTGGCAGCCAAGGGCGGCACTATTTTGATGGTTGGCACCAAGCGCCAAGCCCGTGAGTTGGTCGTTGAGCAAGCCCAGCGCGCTGGCGTGCCCTATGTGGATCAGCGCTGGTTGGGCGGCATGCTGACCAACTTCAAAACCGTGAAAACTTCTATCAAGCGCCTCAAAGACATGAAGGCCCAGCAAGAAGTCGGTTTGGAATCTCTGTCGAAAAAAGAACAACTGATGTTTGCCCGTGAGCTGGCCAAGCTCGAGCGCGATATCGGCGGCATTCAAGACATGAATGGCCTGCCCGATGCCATCTTTGTGATCGACGTTGGTTTCCACAAAATTGCTATCACCGAAGCCAAAAAACTGGGTATTCCCCTGATCGGTGTGGTCGATACCAACCACAACCCCGTTGGCATTGATTACGTGATCCCCGGTAACGACGACTCGGCCAAGGCTGTGGCGCTGTACGCCCGTGGCATTGCTGATGCCATCCTGGAAGGCCGTGAAGCCCGCCTGAACGAAGTGGTGCAAGCCGTCTCCAGCGAAGGCAACGACGAATTCGTCGAAGTGCAAGAAGGCAGCGCTGCCTAAGCACAGCTTTTCGCTGCCCTCAGGTGCTGCCAACACGCAGCACCGCAGAACAAAGGGGCTCAGGTAGCCCCCTTTTTGTAACTGCTATTTTTAAAGCATTGAACTGAATACGGAGAATCAAAATGGCTGCAATTACCGCAAGCATGGTCGCTGAACTGCGTGGCAAAACCGACGCCCCCATGATGGAGTGCAAAAAAGCCCTGACCGAAGCCGCCGGCGACATGGCCAAGGCCGAAGAGCTGCTGCGCGTGAAACTGGGCACCAAAGCAGGTAAAGCCGCAAGCCGCGTGACCGCTGAAGGTGTGGTCGCCTCGTTTGTTGAAGGCAACCTGGGTGCCCTGGTCGAAGTGAACAGCGAAACCGACTTTGTTTCTAAAAACGATAGCTTCATCGCCATGGCCAAGGCCGCTGCCGAGCTGATCGCCAAACACAACCCTGCAGACATCGATGCCCTGGGCGCGTTGGCTTACGAGCAAGATGGTTTCGGCCCCACCCTGGAAGAAGTGCGCAAAGGCTTGATCGGCAAAATCGGCGAGAACATGTCCTTCCGTCGCTTCAAGCGTTTTGATGGCAGCGAGCTGGCCGCTTACCTGCACGGCTCGCGCATTGGCGTGCTGGTGGCCTTTGAGGGTGATGCCGCTGCCGCCAAAGACGTGGCAATGCACATTGCCGCCATGAAGCCGGTGGCCCTGACCAGCGCCGAAGTGCCTGCAGATTTGATCGAAAAAGAGCGCTCGGTCGCTGCTGCCAAGGCCGAAGAGTCGGGCAAGCCAGCCGAAATCGCCGCCAAAATGGTTGAAGGCGCGGTGCAAAAGTACCTCAAAGAAGTTTCGCTGGCCGACCAAGTGTTTGTTAAAGCCGAAGACGGCAAGCAAACCGTGGGCGCAATGCTCAAAGCCAAAAACACCACTATCAAAGCGTTTACCCTGTACGTGGTGGGTGAAGGCATTGAGAAAAAAGCCGACGATTTCGCTGCTGAAGTGGCTGCCCAAATGGCCGCTGCCAAAGGTGCTTAATCGGTTTGTTTTAAATTTGCCCTCCCTTTTATTTTTTGCAGGAATCGCACCATGAGCGCACCACAACCCGTCCATCAACGTATTTTGCTCAAGCTGTCTGGCGAGGCGTTGATGGGGGACGATGCTTTTGGAATTAACCAAGCCACCATCGAGCGCATGGTGGCCGAGGTGGCCGAGGTGGCCCGCATCGGTGTGCAAGTGGCGGTGGTGATTGGTGGGGGCAATATTTTCCGGGGCATTGCCGGTGGTTCGGCGGGAATGGATCGCGCCACGGCCGATTACATGGGTATGCTGGCCACGGTGATGAATGCCTTGGCCCTGGCCGATGCCATGGGTAAACAGGGGGTAACGGCCCGGGTGATGTCGGCCATCGACATCCAGCAGGTGGTCGAGCCCTATGTGCGCCCCAAAGCCTTGCAGTACCTCGAAGAGGGCAAAGTGGTGATTTTTGCGGCGGGCACGGGCAACCCTTTCTTCACCACCGATACCGCTGCGTCCTTGCGCGGCGCGGAAATTGGTGCTGAAGTGGTGCTCAAGGCCACCAAGGTCGATGGTGTTTACACCGCCGACCCGATGAAAGATCCCACTGCCACACGCTACACCCGGCTGTCGTTTGACGAGGCCATTGGGCGCCACCTGGGCATCATGGATGCCACGGCCTTTGCCCTGTGCCGCGATCAAAAACTGCCGATTCGTGTGTTCTCCATCGTCAAGCCGGGCGCTTTGATGCGCGTGGTGATGGGCGAGGATGAGGGCACACTGGTGACTGCCTAAAGCCGATTAAGGATTTTTTTAGCCTTCCTGTGTGTAAACATTGGAAGGCTGTTTGTTTTTGGAGAGAAGCCAAATGACCATTGCCGATATCAAGAAAAACGCCGAAACCAAGATGGGGCAATCCATCGAGGCGCTGAAAAACAACCTCTCGCGCATCCGCACGGGCCGCGCCAGCCCCCAGTTGCTGGACACCATTCATGTGGATTACTACGGCTCCATGGTGCCACTGTCGCAGGTGGCCAACCTGTCGCTGATTGATTCGCGCACCATTGGCGTGCAGCCGTGGGAGAAAAACATGGCTGCCAAGATCGAAAAAGCCATCCGCGAAAGTGATTTGGGCTTGAACCCCGCCTCTTTGGGCGATTTGCTGCGCGTGCCCATGCCGCCCATGAGCGAAGAGCGCCGCAAGGAAATGACCAAGCTGGCCCGCAACGAAGGCGAAGCCTCCAAAGTGGCCGTGCGCAATCTGCGCCGCGATGCCAACGAGAGTGTCAAAAAGCTGGTGAAAGAAAAAGAAGCCTCCGAAGACGATCAAAAGCGCACGGAAGCCGATATCCAAAAACTCACCGATAAATTCATCGCTGAAATTGATGCTCTGGTTTCGGCCAAAGAGCAGGACATCATGGCGGTGTAATGCCTTCGGGTGCTTGTGCTAGCGTGCCCCGGCACATTGCCATCGTCATGGATGGCAATGGTCGGTGGGCCACAAAACGCTTTTTGCCGCGCTTGGCGGGGCATAAAAAAGGGGTCGATGCCTTGCGTCGCTGTGTGCGCCTGTGCATCGAGCGCGGTGTGGCGGTGCTCACCGTGTTTGCCTTCTCGTCGGAAAACTGGAATCGTCCACAGGAAGAAGTCTCTGGCCTGATGGATTTGATGGCGCTGGCCCTGACCCGCGAAGTGCCCGAGCTGGCCCGCGAGGGCGTGCGCCTGCACTTTGTTGGCGAACGCGCAGGGCTGTCAGAGAAGGTGCAGACCGGCTTTGCCCAGGCAGAGCAGATGACCGCGCACAACACGCAGTTGGTGCTGAACATTTGCTTTAACTACGGTGGGCGCTGGGACATGGCCCAGGCAGCGGCCAAAGTGGCAGCCGCTGGACAGCCTTTGACCGAAGAAAATCTAAGCGCGGCCATGGCCTTGGCCCATGTGAGCGAGCCCGATTTGCTGATCCGTACCGGCGGCGAGATGCGCATCAGCAACTTCTTGCTGTGGCAGGCGGCGTATTCCGAGTTGCTGTTCAGTGATCGGCTCTGGCCCGATTTTGACGCGGCCGATTTGGATGCAGCCATCGCCCAGTATGCCCAGCGAGAACGCCGATTTGGGCAGATATCGACCCAGATTGCTTCAAAATAAATAGCTGATTGCGCTTATCCATAAACGTATTCAATCCATTTATTTATAAAAATATTGTGAACAAAGCGGGAGCAGCTCCTGTTTAATTCTGGCTGAAGGAAGCTTTGCATGTTGAAACAGCGTGTTATCACCGCCCTGGTTTTGTTGGCCATCCTCTTGCCCGCCTTGTTGCACCCCAACACGCTTGGCTTTAACGCCATTGTGTTGGTGATGGTCAGCGCTGGCGCGTGGGAGTGGGGGCGGCTTAACCTTGTCGGCCCTGTGGCCACCTGGGCCAGTGTGGCCGGGGTCGCCGCTGTTGCGGGCCTGGCTTGGCAGCAGGGCTGGCTGGCCGCTTCCTACCCTTTGCTGTGGTGGGCTGTTGGCGGTGCCTGGGTGTTGGCGGCCAGTTTTTTGGTGCGCCATGGTGTGCCGGTGTGGGCGCGGATTGCGCTGTGGCTGCGCTGGCCTTTGGGTTTGTTGGCCTTGCTGGCCGCAGGCTTGGCCATGGTGCAGGCGCGCGGCATGGGCATCAATTTTTTGCTCTCGGTGCTGTTGTTGGTCTGGATGGCCGACATCGCGGCCTATTTTGCCGGCCGTGCTTTGGGGCAACGGTTTATCAAAGTCAAACTTGCCCCCAGCATCAGCCCCGGCAAAAGCTGGGAAGGGGCCCTGGGCGGCGCCGTGGGGGTGATGCTCATGGCCGTGCTGTGGGTGCAATGCGATGCCCAGCGGCAGCCCGATTCACTTAGCCTGTTTAGCCATTTGGCGCAGGGCGGGTGGGCCTTGCTGGTGCTGGCCACTTTGTTTTTAACGGCCATGAGCGTGTTGGGTGATTTGGTCGAGTCGCTGATCAAGCGCAGCGCCGGGGTCAAAGACAGCAGCCAGCTGCTGCCCGGCCATGGCGGCGTGCTCGACCGCATTGATGCCCTTGTCCCCACTTTGCCCTTGGCCATGATGCTGGTCAGCAGCGTCACGGTGATTTAAAGAAGTTTTATGAAGCAACGTCTTACGGTGCTGGGTTCGACCGGCTCCATTGGTACCAGCACGCTGGATGTGGTGCGCCGCCACCCCGATCAATTTGAAGTTTTTGCACTCAGTGCGGCAACCCAGGTGGATGCCTTGCTGGCGCAATGCCAAGCCTTCACGCCGCGCTATGCCGTAATGGCAAGTGCAGCACATGCCGCACAGCTGGCCGAGAAATTAAAGCAAAACAACCTTAAAACCGAGGTATTGCAAGCGCCAGATGCACTTGAAACGATAGCATCGCATGCAGAAATCGATACCGTCATGGGCGCAATTGTTGGCGCTGCAGGCTTGGCCCCGTGCCTGGCGGCTGCGCGGGCAGGCAAACGGCTGCTCTTGGCCAATAAAGAGGCCCTGGTGGTTGGCGGTGCCCTGTTTATGCAGACCGTGCAAGACCATGGCTGCACGCTGCTGCCCATTGATAGCGAGCACTCGGCCATTTTCCAATGCCTGCCGGAAGAGCGCAGCACCTGGGCGCAGCGCGTGCACAGCATCATCCTGACGGCCTCGGGCGGGCCGTTTCGCCAGCGCGACCCGGCTACGCTGGGGCAAGTCACCCCTGCGCAAGCGTGCAAGCACCCCAACTTCAGCATGGGGCGCAAGATTTCGGTCGATTCCGCCACCATGATGAACAAGGCGCTGGAGGTGATCGAGGCGCGCTGGCTGTTTGGCATGGCGCCCGAGCAAATTCGGGTGGTCATTCATCCTGAGCAAATTGTGCATTCCATGGTGCAGCTGCAAGACAGCTCCATCCTCGCGCAACTGGGCACGCCCGATATGCGCGTGCCGATTGCCTGCGGCATGGCTTGGCCTGAGCGCATCAGCAGTGGCGTGGCCCCCTTGGATTTCACCCAAATGGCAGCGCTGACGTTTGAAGCGGCCGATGCGGTGCGCTTTCCCGGTTTGCATTTGTCGTGGCAAGCGCTCAAAGCCCCTGAAGGCACCACCACCGTGCTCAATGCCGCCAACGAAGTGGCCGTGGCCGCTTTTTTGGCGGAACGCTTGCCTTTTGACCGCATCCAAGCCGTCAATCAAGCCACGCTGGCCCAGTTGGTGCCGCACGAGCGCCCCGCCAGCGTCGCCGCGTTGCTGGATCTGGATGCCCAGGCCCGCGCCGTTGCGGCGCAAATCGCCCAGCGCTGGGTTGTATAGGGCGGTGCACAGCGGTGTGTGCTTGGGCCCGTAAGGAATGACATGTTGCTAACCCTTGTTGCTTTTTTGGTCGCCCTGGGGCTGCTGATTGCGATTCATGAATATGGCCACTACCGCGTGGCCGTGGCCTGTGGCGTGAAGGTGTTGCGCTTTTCCATCGGTATGGGCAAACCCTTGCTGCGCTGGCGCAAAAAGGGTAGCGATACCGAATTTGTGATTGCCGCGCTGCCGCTGGGCGGCTACGTCAAGATGCTCGATGAGCGCGAAGGCAGCGTGCCTCTTGAAGAGCGCCACCTGGCCTTTAACACCCAGCCACTGCGTGCGCGGGTGGCGATTGTGGCCGCCGGCCCTTTGGCCAATTTGATCTTGGCCGTGGCCTTGTACAGCCTCATCAATTGGTTGGGCGTAGAAGCGCCCAAGGCCGTCATTGCCAGCCCGGTGCCTGGCAGCATGGCCGAGCAGGCTGGCTTGCAAGCGCAAGACTGGGTGCAGTCGGCACACATTCAGGGGCAAACCGAGGCGATTCGCTCTTGGGACGATTTGCGTTGGCAGCTGACCCAAGGGGCCCTGAACGGCCAGGATCTGCAGCTTCATGTCACCGATGCCCGTGGCCTGCATGCCCGCCCAGTGCTGCTGCCTTTGTCCAATATTCAAGCGGCTGAAGTGGATGCGGCCTTGCTCTCGCGCATTGGTTTGGTCGCGCCGTGGATGCCTGCCGTGGTGGGCGATGTGCTGCCCGATACCCCAGCTAGCCAAGCGGGCTTGCGCGATGGGGATGCCGTCTTGGCCGTCGATGGCCAGCCCATGCACGACGGTGCCCAACTGCGCCAAACCATTCGTCTCAACACCCAAGGCCGCGTGCAGCACTGGGCCATTGAGCGGGCCGGTAGCACACTCACATTGCCCGTCACGCCAGAAGTTGTGCAAAGCCCGCAGGGCCCCTATGGCCGCATTGGGGCCATGATTGGCCGTGCGCCAGAAATGGTCACGGTGGAGTACGGCTTTATCGACGGGATGGTTGCTGGTGCTAGCAAAACGTGGGAGGTGGCCATCCTGAGCCTGCGCATGATGGGCAAGATGCTGGTGGGCGAAGCATCGGTGAAAAATCTTAGCGGGCCGCTGACCATTGCCGACTATGCGGGCAAGTCCGCCAGCATGGGGCTGATGCAATATTTGGCGTTTTTGGCGCTGATCAGCGTCAGCCTCGGGGTGCTCAATCTCTTGCCGTTGCCCGTTTTGGACGGGGGGCACCTGATGTATTATCTATGGGAGGCAGTCACCGGGCATCCGGTCAGCGAAAGCTGGATGCAAGGGCTGCAGCGAGTGGGAATCGGCATCTTGGTATTATTGATGGCTGTGGCTGTTTTTAATGATATTCAACGCCTGTTTGCAGCATAAATTACTGGTTGCTTAATCTAAAAATACTTTGCCTGGCTTCTCCAGGCTGTTTTAAATCCTCATGAAACTACCCGTTCAATACTTGGGCGCACGCACTGTTGTGGCCGCTGCCGCTTTGCTTACCGTGGCCCAAATGGCCTGGGCCTTAGAGCCCTTCAAGGTGCAAGATATTCGTGTTGAGGGCTTGCAGCGCGTAGAAGCAGGAACCGTTTTTGCTTCCATCCCCGTGCGTGTGGGCGACGAATACGATGACGAAAAAGGCACCGCAGCCATTCGTGCCCTGTTTGCCCTGGGCTTGTTCAAGGATGTACGCCTAGAGGCCAATGGCGATGTGCTGGTGGTGGTCGTTGAAGAGCGCCCCACCATTGCCAATGTTGAATTTGTTGGTACCAAAGAGTTTGACAAAAAAGCCTTACAGCAATCGATGCGCGATGTCGGTCTGGCCGAAGGCCGCCCATTCGATAAAGCCTTGGCCGATCGGGCCGAGCAAGAGCTCAAGCGCCAATACATCAGCCGCAGCTTGTACGGTGCGGAAGTGGTGGTTACCGTCACCCCCATTGAGCGCAACCGGGTGAATTTAACGTTCTCGGTGGTGGAAGGCAAAGCGGCAAAAATCAATGAAATTCGCATTGTGGGCGCCAACGCCTTTAGCGAATCCACCTTGAAAAAACAAATGGACCAAGATACCGGCGGCTGGATGAGCTGGTACACCAAATCCAATCGCTATGCGCGCAGCAAGCTCAATGCTGACTTGGAAACCCTGCGTTCCTACTATTTGAAGCGCGGTTACATCGATTTTCGTATTGATTCCACCCAAGTGGCCATCTCGCCTGACAAAAAGAATATCTCTTTGGTGGTCAATATCCACGAGGGCGAACGCTTTGTTGTCTCGGATGTGCGTCTGGAAGGGAACTACCTCGATCGTGAAGATGAATTCAAGTCGTTGGTGAAAATTAAACCCGGTCAGCCCTATAACGCTGAATTGGTCACAGACACGACCAAAGCGTTTGCTGATCACTTTGGTAATTTTGGCTTTGCCTTTGCCCGTGTAGAGGCCGTCCCCGAAATTGACCGCGAAAACAACCGCGTGAGTTTTGTTCTGCAGGCCGAACCTTCACGCCGCGCTTATGTGCGCCGCATCCAGGTGGCTGGCAATGAGCGCACCCGCGATGAAGTGATTCGCCGCGAGTTTCGCCAGTATGAATCCTCTTGGTACGATGGAGAAAAAATTAAACTCTCGCGTGACCGAATTGACCGTTTAGGTTTCTTTACTGAAGTGGATATGGACACCCAAGAGGTTCCAGGCTCTCCAGACCAGGTTGATTTGGTTACAACAGTCAAAGAAAAACCCACAGGCTCGGTAACTTTGGGTGCCGGTTTCTCAAGCGCTGAAAAAGTCACTTTGAGCTTTGGTATTAAGCAAGAAAATGCGTTCGGCTCTGGTAATTACCTGGGTATTGATGTAAATACTGGCAAATACAACCGCACTTTGGTGGTCAGCACTACGGATCCGTATTTCACCCAAGATGGTGTCTCGCGCACGATTGATCTTTACTACCGCACTTCGCGCCCTTACTCGTATGTGGTGGATGACACCGAGGTTGGCACCAGCGATATGTACAAGATCCTCTCCAAAGGGGCATCTATCCGCTTTGGTGTGCCATTTAGCGAATTGGATACGGTGTATTTTGGTGCTGGCATCGAGCAAACCAGCATTAAATCCGGCCAGTACATGCCGTTGTACTTTACCCCTTATGTGGGTAAGAGTAATACGGCCATTCCTTTAACCCTGGGCTGGGGGCGCGATTCGCGTGATAGTGCATTGGCTCCGAATGAAGGGCGCTACCAGCGTTTGAATGCGGATTGGTCGATGGCGGGCGATTTGAAATACATCAAAGCCAATTACCAGTTCCAACAATACATTCCAATCACCAAGGCGATCACCTTTGCATTTAATACCGAAATTGGCTGGGGCAAAGGTTTGGGCGGCAAAGAATTTCCCGTCTTTAAGAATTTCTACGCAGGTGGTTTAGGCTCAGTGCGTGGCTTTGACCAAGGCAGCCTAGGCCCTCGCTCATATTGCTACCAAGGCGAGGCCACACCCTGCACCTCTTACTCTTTCGTAGGGGGAGCAAAAATGGCAGTGATGAACTTCGAGCTGATCGCCCCTTTCCCGGGCAATGGCAATGATAAAACCTTGCGCTGGTTTACCTTCTTTGACATGGGGAACGTTTTTGGCGAAAACGATCCGATTCGTACTAACGAGCTTCGTGCTTCGGCAGGCATTGGTTTAAGTTGGATTTCTCCTTTAGGGCCTTTGCGCTTGGCTTGGGCTACCCCAGTGCGCAAGAAACCGCAGGATAAACTGCAAAAAATTCAATTTCAAATTGGGACTTCTTTCTAATGAAAAAATTCACTCGCACCATCGTCGCCGCTTCTTTGCTGGCCGGTCTGAGCTTTTCGGCGTTTGCTGACTTTAAAGCTGGTTTTGTTAATACCGATCGGGTATTTCGCGAAGCGAATGCCGCAAAAGCTGCTCAAACCAGATTAGAGCAAGAGTTTTCCAAGCGCGAAAAGGAATTGATCGCTCTGCGTGACAATTTAAAGCGCGGCTCCGATGCGTTTGAACGCGATGCGCCGACCATGTCGGAAAGCCAGCGCGTGACCAAGCAGCGTGACTTGGTTGAGCAAGACCGTGAATTCCAGCGCAAGAGCCGTGAATTCCAAGAAGATCTGGGCAACCGGAAAAACGAAGAACTGGCCAAGGTTCTGGACCAAGCAAACAAAATCGTGCAGCAGGTCGCCGAGGCCGAGCAGTACGACGTGATTTTGCAAGAAGCGGTTTACGTCAACCCTAAGCATGACATCACCGACAAGGTGATTAAAGCTTTGAACGCCGCCAAGTAAGGCGGGCCAGGGCGTGGGTTTGCAGCTTGGTCAGATTGTGGCGGCTCTGGGAGGGTGTCTGGAGGGGGGAGACCCCCAAACACCGATTACCCGGATTGCGCCTTTGGAATCGGCCGATGCCCACAGCATCAGCTTTTTGCACAATCCGCGCTACGCGGCCCAATTGGCGCAAACCCAGGCGGCCTGCGTTATTGTTGCGCCCGCCATGCGCGAGGCTGCTTTGGCCCATGGTGCTTGCATTACCACGCCCGATCCTTACGCCTACTTTGCGCGCTTGACCCAGCTGTGGCAGGCCCAGCAACCACCTGCCTGGCCGCAAGGGGTGCATCCAACTGCGGTGGTGCATCCTGAGGCCCGGGTTGATCCCTCTGCCAGCGTTGGCCCCCATTGCACCATCGAGCGTGGTGCCGTTGTGGGGGCGCAGACGGTTTTACGCGCTCGGGTGCATATTGGCCAAGGCTGCACCATCGGTGAGCGCTGCATTTTGCATCCCGGCGTGGTTATTGGTGCCGATGGCTTTGGGTTTGCCAAACAAAATGGCCAATGGCAAAAAATTGAGCAACTGGGTGCTGTGGTGATTGGTGATAATGTTGAAATCGGTGCCAATACCTGCATTGACCGGGGCGCTTTGGATGATACGGTGATTGCCGACGGTGTAAAAATCGACAATCTGGTGCAAATTGCCCACAACGTCAGAATTGGCGCGCACACGGTGATTGCGGGCAATACCGGTATTGCTGGTAGCGCAAAAATTGGTGCTCATTGCTCTATTGGTGGGGCGGCGAATATTTTGGGGCATTTGCAAATCGCTGATGGCACCAGTATTTCACCCACTTCGATGGTCACGCGCTCCATTCATAAGCCGGATTTATATACTGGAATTTTCCCAATTCAAACCAATGCTGAATGGGAAAAAAATGCGGCTTCGTTAAAGCAGTTGTCACAACTGCGCGAACGAATTAAGAAACTTGAAAAAGCACTCAATGCTTTGACAGAGGATAAATAAAAACATGATGAATATTCACGCAATCCTGAAACAACTGCCGCACCGTTACCCGTTTTTACTGGTTGATAAAGTTGTCGAACTTGAGCGCAATGCACGAATCTTGGCGGTAAAAAACGTCACTTTCAATGAACCATTCTTTATGGGGCATTTTCCAGGCCGCCCGGTCATGCCCGGTGTCTTGATGCTCGAAGCCTTGGCCCAGGCAGCCGGTTTGCTGGCATTTGATGCCATGGGGCAAGTGCCGGATGAAAATAATATCTACTATTTTGTCGGCATTGATTCGGCCCGTTTTAAGCGCCCGGTCGAGCCTGGTGACCAGCTGCTTTTGGAAGCCTCGATTGATCGCATTCGGGGCGGAATTTGGAAATTTAAAGGTGTTGCACGTGTCGGCGATGAAATCGCTTGCGAAGCCGAGCTGATGTGTACCATGCGCTACGTTGGCCCTGATAAGCAGGACAAGCAGGCGTAAGCGGCTGCCTATGTCGCAACACATTCACTCTACCGCTTTGATTGCCGAAGGTGCCGTGGTGCACCCATCGGTGTCGGTGGGCGCGTACAGCATTATTGGCCCTGATGTTGAGATTGGTGAAGGCACATGCATTGGGCCACATTGCGTGATTGAGGGCCATACCCGCATTGGGCGCAATAACCAGATTTTTCAATTTGCTTCGTTGGGGGCGCAGCCGCAGGATAAAAAATATGCCGGTGAGCCCACGCGCTTGGAAATTGGCGATGGCAATACTATTCGCGAGTTTTGCACTTTTAATACCGGTACAGCGCAAGACGAAGGGGTCACCCGGATTGGCAATAACAACTGGGTAATGGCCTATGTGCATATTGCCCACGACTGCCAAGTCGGCAATAACACCATTCTTGCCAATAATGCCACTTTGGCGGGGCATGTGCATGTGGGGGATTGGGTCATTTTGGGTGGCCTTACGGGGGTGCATCAATTTACCCGTATTGGTGCCCATGCCATGGCGGGATTTTCCAGCCATATTTCTCAGGATGTTCCGCCTTTTATGATGGTCGATGGCAATCCTTTGGCTGTGCGCAGTTTCAATATCGAAGGTTTGCGCCGTCGGGGGTTCACTCCGGCACGGATTCAGGCGGTCAAAACCATGCACAAGCTGCTGTACCGCCAGGGGCTGACTTTGCAAGCGGCCTTGGCCGCCTTGCCAGCGTTGGCCGAGAACACGCCCGAAGCCGCTGCCGATGTGGCCTTGATGCAGGATTTTCTGCAGGCCTCGACCCGTGGCATTGCACGCTAAACCCTGTTTGGCACCTTGAGCCGACGAATTTCGTTAATCGCCATGCCTGATCCTATGCCTGTGGCGGTCACGCCACCTCAGCCACCCCGTATTGCCATGGTCGCCGGAGAAACCTCCGGCGATTTGCTCTCTGGCCTGCTGCTCGATGGCTTGCTGCGCCGTTGGCCCGATTTGCACGCCTACGGCATTGGCGGGGCCATGATGCAGCGGCGCGGATTTCATGCTTTGTATAGCAGTGAGCGCTTGGCAGTTCACGGTTACAGCTTTGAAGTCCTCCTAAAACTGCGAGATATATTAAAAATTCGCTCTGCGTTGCGCAGCCAGCTGCTGCAAGAGCGGCCAGCAGTATTTGTCGGGGTGGATGCCCCCGATTTCAATCTGGGGTTAGAGCGCGATTTGCGGGCGCAAGGCATCAAAACCGTGCATTTTGTCTGCCCCTCGATTTGGGCTTGGCGGCCTGAGCGGATCCACAAAATTCGCGCTGCGGCCGATCATGTGCTGTGCCTGTTTCCGTTTGAGCCCGCTTTGCTGGCTGCGCAAGGCATTGCGGCCACTTTTGTCGGTCACCCCTTGGCCCAGGTGATTCCTGAGCAGCCCGACAAGCAGGCGGCGCGGCAGGCTTTGGGCTTGGCCATGGATGCCCCGGTGCTGGCGGTGCTGCCCGGCAGCCGCCGTGCGGAGGTGCAATACATTGCGCGGCCTTTTTTGCAGGCAACGGCCTTGCTGCTGCAGCGCCTGCCGCAATTGCAAGTGCTGCTGCCCGCCGTGCCCGCTTTGTATGACCAGCTCCATGCCTTGCTCCGTGAGCTGGGCTTGAGCGGCCGCGTGCAGTTGCTGCCCGGCCAGTCGCACACGGCCTTGGCGGCGTGCGATTGCACCTTGATTGCCAGCGGCACGGCCACGTTGGAGGCGGCCTTGTTCAAACGCCCGATGGTGATTGGTTACCACATGCACCCGATCAGCTGGCGGTTGATGCGGCGCAAGCAATTGCAGCCCTGGGTGGGGCTGCCGAATATTTTGTGCCAGGATTTTGTGGTGCCGGAATTGCTGCAAGACCGCGCCACCCCGGCCGCCCTGGCCGATGCGGTGCAGCAGTGGCTGACCCCCGAGGCCGCGCCCCAGGTGGCTGCCGTGCAGCAGCGCTTTGCGGCCTTGCACCAGTCCTTGCTGCGTGATACTTCTACCTTGGCGGCACAAGCCATTGAGACTTTGATTTATGCCTGAGCAAATTGGTTTGCCCTGGCCCTGCGCGGGTTTGTTGGCCGGGGTCGATGAAGCGGGGCGTGGCCCTTTGGCGGGGCCTGTGGTGGCTGCTGCGGTCATTTTGGACGAGCTGCAGCCCATTGCGGGTCTGACCGACTCGAAAAAACTCACCGCCAAACGCCGCGAAGCCTTGTTTGATGAAATTCGTGCCAAAGCCTTGTGTTTTTGCGTGGCGCAGGCCAGCGTTGAAGAAATTGACCAGTTAAACATCTTGCACGCCACCATGCTGGCCATGCAGCGGGCGGTGGAAGGCCTGCGCTTAAAACCGGCCTTGGTGCAAGTGGACGGCAACCGCCTGCCGCGCCTGGCGGTGCAGGGCGAAGCGATTGTCAAGGGCGACTTGCTGGTGCCGGCGATTTCGGCGGCCTCTATTTTGGCCAAGGTCACGCGCGATCGCTGGTGTGCTGAGTTTGATGTGCGCTATCCCGAATACGGCTTTGCCGCGCACAAAGGCTATGGCACAGCGCAGCATATGCAGGCCTTGGCCCGGCTGGGGGCCACTTCGGCACACCGGCGCAGTTTTGCTCCGGTGGCCCGGGCGCTGCAAAGCCAAGGGGCCGGGCAAGGAGAAAAGGCATTATGAAAATCATCACCATCACCTCCCGTGACAACGGATTTATCAAAGACCTCAAGCGCCTGGCCCGCGAGGCCAGTGCTTACCGGCGCTTGGGCTATGTCTGGCTGGAGGGCGATCACCTGTGCCGCGCTGCACTTACAAGAGGGCTTCGCGCTGATACAGCGGTATTTTCAGACTCTTATTGGTCTGAAACATCGAAAGAATGGGTGCAAACAGCTAGCAAAGTTGTAATACTGCCGGATGCCTTGTTTGCCGAGATCAGCGCCCTGGAGTCCCCCGCCAAGATGGGTTTTATCTTGCCCTGGCAAGGGGCTGCCACCCAGTTGCAACCGGGGGTGGCCACCTTGGTGCTTGATCGGGTACAAGATGCCGGCAACGTCGGTGCCATGCTGCGCAGCGCCAGTGCCTTTGGTTTTTCCCAGGTGCTGGCGCTCAAAGGCACGGCAGCGTTGTGGAGCCAAAAAGTGCTGCGCGCCGGCATGGGGGCGCATTTTGGTTTGCACCTGGTGGAGTCGGCCAGTGCAGCCGATATTGCCCAGCTGAATGTGCCGCTGCTGGCCACCAGCTCGCACCAAGGCGCGTTTATCCACCAGGCCGATTTGCCCTGGCCGTGCGCCTGGGCCATGGGCCATGAAGGGCAGGGCGTAGGCCCTGAGGTGGCCAGCCAGGCCCAGCTGTGGGTGCGCATTGCCCAGCCTGGGGGCGAGGAGTCGCTCAATGTCGCTGCCGCAGCGGCCATTTGTTTGCACGCCAGTGCGCTACAGGCCTGCAAGCAAGTCGGGTAATCCCGAATGGCATGCGCAAAACGTGAGGAGCGAGTCGCTATAATGAGAGGCTTTCAGCTAACCTACTTTACGCCTAGCGTCGTTTTTTGGCCACTTCTGCTGTAAGCTGCCGCACAACTCTAGGTTGTCAAGCACACGCTGGGCGTAACCGAAATCAACTCGGAGAACCCAGTGCTTTTGTCTCTTCAGGGAGCGTTCCCTTCCGCCATCTTGGCGCTCGCAGACGGCACGGTCTTTATTGGCAACTCCATCGGTAGCACAGGGACTACCGTCGGAGAAGTGGTGTTTAACACCGCCATGACCGGCTATCAAGAAATCCTCACCGACCCCAGCTATTGCCAGCAAATCGTCACTTTGACCTATCCGCACATTGGCAGCTACGGCGTCAATGCGCAAGACATGGAATCTGCCAAAGTGCAGGCCGCTGGACTGGTCATTCGCGATCTGCCTTTGACCGTCAGCAATTTCCGTGCCGAGCAAAGTTTGTCTGAATTTTTGACCAGCCAAGGCACGGTGGCCATTGCCAATATTGACACCCGTCGGCTGACGCGCGTGCTGCGTGAAAAAGGATCGCAAAACGGTGCCATTGTGGGCTTGGCCGCCGGTGAGCAGGTCACCCCCGAACGCATCGCCGCCGCCATCGCTGCCGCGCAAAACGCCCCCAGCATGGCGGGGTTGGATCTGGCCAAGGTGGTCAGCACCCCTGAAACCTATGTCTGGGAACAGACCGAATGGAAGCTGGGCCAGGGCTTTGGCCAGCTGGAAAACCCGCGCTTTCACGTTGTGGCCTATGACTTTGGTGTTAAGCGCAACATTTTGCGCATGCTGGTCAGCCGCGGCTGCAAGCTGACGGTGGTGCCGGCGCAAACGCCTGCGGCCGAGGTGCTGGCGCTCAATCCGGATGGTATTTTCCTCTCCAACGGCCCTGGCGATCCGCAGCCGTGCGATTACGCGATTGCGGCAGTGCAGACCTTCTTGGCGCAAGGCATTCCCTTGTTTGGCATTTGCCTGGGGCACCAAATCATGGCGCTGGCGCTGGGGGCCAAGACCTTCAAGATGGCGCATGGCCACCACGGCGGCAACCACCCTGTCAAAACCCTGGCCAACGGCCATGTGTGCATCACCAGCCAGAACCACGGTTTTGCGGTGGACACCGACTCTTTGCCTGCCAATGTCCGCGCTACCCACATCAGCTTGTTTGATGGCACCTTGCAAGGCCTGGAATGCACGGACAAGCCTGCCTTTAGCTTTCAGGGCCACCCGGAAGCGGCACCCGGCCCCAACGACATTGGCCACTTGTTTGACCGCTTTACTGCGTCCATGGCAGCCACCCAGGAGAAAAAATAATGCCCAAGCGCACCGACCTTAAAAGTATTCTGATCATTGGCGCCGGCCCCATCATCATTGGCCAGGCGTGCGAGTTCGATTATTCCGGCGTGCAGGCCTGCAAGGCCCTGCGCGAGGAAGGCTACAAAGTCATCCTGATCAACAGCAACCCCGCCACCATCATGACCGACCCAGCCACGGCGGACGTGACCTACATTGAGCCGATCACTTGGCAGACGGTGGAACAGATCATTGCCAAAGAGCGCCCGGATGCCATCCTGCCCACCATGGGCGGACAAACGGCGCTGAACTGCGCCCTGGACCTGTGGCACCACGGCGTATTGGACAAATACGGCGTAGAGCTGATTGGTGCCAAGCCCGAGGCCATCGACAAGGCCGAAGACCGCCTGAAGTTCAAAGATGCCATGACCAAAATTGGTCTGGAGTCGGCCCGTTCGGGCATTGCGCACAGCATGGACGAAGCCTGGGAAGTGCAAAAGCGCGTGGGCTTTCCCACCGTGATTCGCCCCAGCTTCACCCTGGGCGGCACCGGCGGCGGCATTGCCTACAACGCCGAAGAGTTTGAAACCATTGCCAAGCGCGGCCTGGAAGCCTCTCCCACCACCGAGTTGCTGATTGAAGAATCGCTGCTGGGCTGGAAAGAGTTTGAGATGGAAGTGGTGCGCGACAAGGCGGACAACTGCATCATCATCTGCTCCATCGAAAACCTCGACCCCATGGGCGTGCACACCGGCGACTCGATCACCGTGGCCCCGGCGCAGACCCTGACCGACCGCGAGTACCAAATCCTGCGCGATGCCAGCATTGCCGTGCTGCGCGAAATTGGTGTGGACACCGGCGGCTCCAACGTGCAATTTGCCATCAACCCCAAGGATGGCCGCGTCATCGTCATCGAGATGAACCCGCGCGTGAGCCGCTCCTCGGCACTGGCTTCCAAGGCCACGGGCTTCCCGATTGCCAAGGTGGCGGCCAAGCTGGCGGTGGGCTACACCCTGGACGAGCTGAAAAACGAAATCACCGGCGGCGCAACCCCCGCTTCGTTTGAGCCCAGCATCGACTACGTGGTCACCAAGATCCCACGTTTTGCCTTCGAAAAATTCCCGGCCGCCAACGATCGCCTGACCACCCAGATGAAGTCGGTGGGCGAAGTGATGGCCATGGGCCGCACCTTCCAAGAATCCTTCCAAAAAGCCCTGCGTGGCCTGGAAGTGGGCGTGGACGGCATGAACGAAAAAACCCAGGACCGCGAAACCCTGGAAAAAGAGCTGGGCGAACCCGGCCCCGAGCGCATCTGGTATGTGGGCGATGCGTTTGCCATGGGCCTGTCGGTCGATGAAGTGTTTGACCTGACCAAGATCGACCGCTGGTTCCTGGTGCAGATCGAGCAAATCGTCAAGATCGAACTCGACCTGGACAAGCTCTACGCCGAAAAAGGCGAACAAGCTCTGGCCAGCATCGACGCAGCCACGCTGCGCACGCTCAAGCAAAAAGGCTTCTCGGACCGTCGTCTGGCCAAGCTGCTGCACACCACCGAAAAAGCCGTGCGCGAAGCCCGCCGTGCGCTGAAAGTGCGCCCCGTGTACAAGCGCGTGGACACCTGCGCGGCTGAATTTGCCACCAACACCGCTTACATGTATTCCACCTACGACGAGGAATGCGAAGCGGCGCCCACCACCAAGAAAAAAATCATGGTGCTGGGCGGTGGCCCCAACCGCATCGGCCAGGGCATTGAGTTTGACTACTGCTGCGTGCATGCTGCGCTGGCGATGCGCGAAGACGGTTACGAGACCATCATGGTCAATTGCAACCCCGAAACCGTCTCGACCGACTACGACACCTCTGATCGCTTGTACTTCGAGCCGCTGACGCTGGAAGACGTGCTGGAAATTGTCGATCTGGAGCAGCCCGAAGGCGTGATCGTGCAGTACGGCGGTCAAACGCCTCTGAAGCTGGCCCTGGGTCTGGAGCGCGAAGGCGTGAAGATCATCGGCACCACGCCCGACATGATCGACGCTGCCGAAGACCGCGAGCGCTTCCAAAAGCTGCTGCACGATCTGAACCTGCGCCAGCCGCCCAACGCCACCGCCCGCACCGAGGCTGAAGCGCTGGAAAAAGCCGCCGCCCTGGGCTACCCCCTGGTGGTGCGCCCTAGCTACGTGCTGGGTGGCCGTGCCATGGAAATCGTGCACGAGCAGCGCGATCTGGAGCGCTACATGCGCGAAGCCGTGAAGGTCTCCAACGACTCGCCCGTGCTGCTGGACCACTTCCTGTCCAACGCCATCGAGTGCGATGTGGACTGCGTGCGCGACCATACCGGCGCGGTGTTCATCGGCGGCGTGATGGAGCACATCGAACAAGCGGGCGTGCACTCCGGTGACTCCGCCTGTTCGCTGCCGCCGTACTACCTCAAGGCCGAAACCGTGGCCGAGATCAAGCGCCAGACTGCGGCCATGGCCGCAGGCCTGAACGTGGTTGGCCTGATGAACGTGCAGTTCGCCATCCAGGAAACCGAGGGCGGCGATGTCATCTACGTGCTGGAAGTGAACCCCCGCGCCTCGCGCACGGTGCCCTTTGTCAGCAAGGCCACCGGCATCCAGCTGGCCAAGGTGGCCGCGCGCTGCATGGCCGGCCAAACGCTGGCCAGCCAGGGCGTGACCAAAGAGGTGACCCCACCGTACTTCAGCGTGAAAGAGGCCGTGTTCCCGTTTGTGAAATTCCCTGGTGTGGACACCATCCTCGGCCCCGAGATGAAATCCACCGGCGAAGTCATGGGCGTGGGCAAGACCTTTGGCGAAGCCTTCGTGAAGAGCCAGCTGGGCGCTGGCGTGCAGCTGCCCACCCAGGGCAAGGTGTTTTTGACCATCAAAAACGCTGACAAGCCGCGTGCTGTGCAGGTTGCCAAAGACCTAGTGGCGATGGGCTTTGAGCTGGTGGCCACCAAAGGCACCGCTGCTGCGCTGGCGGCTGCCGGTTTGCAGGTGCAGGCGGTGAACAAAGTGACCGAGGGCCGCCCCCACGTGGTGGACATGATCAAGAACGGCGAAATCGCCATGGTCATCCACACCGTGGAAGACCGCCGCAACGCCATTGCCGACTCGCGGGCCATCCGCACCAGCGCCTTGGCTGCGCGCGTGACCACCTTCACCACCATCTTCGGTGCCGAGGCCGCCGTCGATGGCATGAAAGCCATGCGCGCCGGTGCGCTGCAAGTCACTTCGGTGCAAGAGCTGCATGCCCTGCTGGCCTGAAAGCCAGCCCGTCCGGGCCAATTCATCGCACTAAAAACGCGATAAACGGGGCATAATAGCCGCCGATACCTGAGAAAACCGCCGCGTCAATTGTTTGCGCGGCGGTTTGCTTTTGTGCGTTTAATTTGTGGAGAAACTCGTTATGGCAACCCTGCCCATTACCAAGCGTGGCGCTGAAAAGCTCAAAGAAGAACTGCAGCGCTTGAAAACCGTGGAGCGTCCCGCCGTGATCGCCGCCATCGCCGAGGCCCGTGCCCAAGGCGATTTGAGCGAAAACGCCGAATACGAGGCCGCCAAAGACCGCCAAGGCTTTATCGAAGGCCGCATCATGGAGGTGGAGGGCAAGCTCTCGGCCGCGCAGATCATCGACCCCACCGCCCTGGATGCCGGTGGCCGCATTGTGTTTGGTGCCACGGTTGAGCTGGAAGATGAAGACACCGGCACCGCGGTGACCTACCAAATCGTCGGCGAGGACGAGGCCGATTTGAAGTTTGGCCTGATCAACGTCTCCAGCCCCATTGCCCGCGCCCTGATCGGCAAAGAAGAGGGCGATGTGGCCGTGGTCATGGCCCCCGGCGGCGAGCGCAGCTACGAAATTGTGTCGGTGAAATACATTTAATAAATTTGATAGCTGCTTGCGCTTTAATTTAAAGGTTTTTATATTGAAAAAGCCTTTAATTCTTTATTAAACAAGCGGAACAAGCTATTTAATTCATACTTTTATACCCTAGCAACACCCCAAGGCCGGGCAACCTGGCCTTGGGGTGTTTGGCTTTATGGGTGCCCACTTTGCTGTACCCTGGCCGATTGCCAGACGATGACCCGATGGCTTGGGCCATTTATTTAATACCAGGAGACACCCATGAGATTGATGCATCCCCGCGTGCTGATTGGCTGTTTGGCCGCTGCCGCACTGGCTGGCTGCCATACGCTGGCACAGCAGCCCACGCCATTGGCACTAGCGCCAGCTTTACCCTCTGGCGCGGCGCAAGTGATTTACCTGGGTGGCGATATCGTCACCCTCAACGATGCGCAGCCCAGCGCCCAGGCACTGGCCATTCGGGATGGGAAAATTTTGGCAGTTGGCCCACAAGCCGAGATCGAAAAAAACCACCAAGCAGCCCACACCCAGGTGGTCAATCTTGGCGGAAAAACCTTGATGCCCAGCTTTATTGATGCCCACAGCCATTACATCAACGCGCTTTCGGTGGCCCATCAGGCCAAGTTGTACGCGCCACCGGCAGGGCCGGGCCAAGATGTCCCCAGCATCATTGCGGCACTGCAACGGTTTGCCCTAGAGCGCAAGATTGCGCCCGGTGAAATGATCATGGGCTACGGCTATGACGATACGGTGATGCCCCAGGGGCGTTTGCTCAATCGCGACGATCTCGATCGTGCCTTCCCGAACCACCCGGTGCGCGTGGATCACGTCTCGATGCACGGCACGGTGCTCAACACCTTGGCACAAAAGTTCTACGGCATTGGTGCGGACACGCAAACCCCCGACGGCGGCATCATCGTGCGCAAGCCTGGGACGAACGAGCCCTACGGTTTGATCATGGAAACGGCTTTTTTGCCAATATTTGAAAAAGCCGCGCCGCTGACACCGCAGCAAGAGATTGAGGGCACCAAGGCCGCGCACCAGATGTACGCCCAAGCGGGCATCACCACAGCGCAAGAGGGGGCCACGCACCTGAGCGCGTTGCAAACCATTTACCGCGCCGCCGCTGCCGGGGCCAACAGCATTGATGTGGTTGCCTACCCGTTCATCACCGATCTGCAAAATACCCTCACCCAGTTTCCGGTGGCCAGCTGGGGGCAGTACCAGCAGCGGGTGAAAATTGGTGGGGTCAAAATCACCATTGACGGCTCCCCGCAAGGGCGAACCGCTGCCTTCACCACCCCCTACCTCACGGGCGGGCCGGGCGGCGAAAAGGATTGGAAGGGGCAGCTGATTGCTTCGCAGGCGGTGATCAACCAAGCGCTCAAGCAGGTGTACGACTTGAATGTGCCAGTGCTCTTTCACGTCAATGGCGATGCAGCGATTGATTCCCTGCTCGCAGCGCATGAATTTGCCGCCGCCCCCGATCTGGGCAAGCCGCGCAATGTGACGGCCATTCACGCGCAGTTCGCGCGCAAAGACCAGATTGGGCAGTTTGTGCAGTACAAGATTCGCCCGTCCTTTTACACACTGCACACCTATTACTTTGCCCAAGCGCACATTAACAACCGTGGCAAAGCGCAGGCCATGTACATCAGCCCCATGCGCGATGCGATTGATGCGGGCTTGCGCCCGACCAACCACACGGACGCGGTGGTTGCCCCGCTGGACCAGATGTTTATGCTGTGGTCTGCGGTCAATCGGATTTCGCGGGACGGCGTGCCCATTGGCCCGGACCAGCGCATCACCGCGCTGGAGGGCCTCAAAGCCATGACGCTGTGGGCTGCCGAGCAGCATGGTGAGCAGGCCACCAAGGGCTCGCTAGAGCCTGGAAAATTGGCCGATCTGGTGATTTTGGATAACAACCCGCTGACCGTTGATCCCATGGCGATCAAGGACATTCGTGTCATCCAGACGCTCAAAGAGGGGCAAATCATCTACCAAGCACCCTAAATACGGCGCTCATTACGGTACCCACTGCCGTCACCTGTCACCTGTCACCTGTCACCTGTTTACAAATTTCCCACCATGTTTTTGGCCACCACCCACTGGTCAAACTGCTGGGCTGTTAGGTGCCCGCTGGCAATGGCGGCTGCGCGCAGGGTGCTGCCTTCTTGGTGGGCTTTCTTGGCGATGGTGGCGGCCTTGTCGTAGCCGATGTGCGGGTTGAGCGCCGTCACCAGCATCAGGGAGCGCTCCACCAGTTCGTCGATGCGTTCGCGGTTGGGTTCAATGCCAATGGCGCAGTGGTCATTGAAGCTGCGCATGCCGTCGGCCAGCAGGCGCACGCTTTGTAGAAAGTTGTGCGCCACCATGGGCCGAAAAACGTTCAGCTCAAAGTTGCCGCTGGAGCCCCCCACGTTGATGGCCACGTCGTTGCCCAGCACCTGGGCGCAGGCCATGGTCAGCGCTTCGCACTGGGTGGGATTGACCTTGCCGGGCATGATGGATGAGCCGGGCTCGTTTTCTGGAATGCGGATTTCACCAATGCCGCTGCGCGGGCCGCTGGCCAGCCAGCGCACATCGTTGGCGATTTTCATCAGGCTGGCGGCCAGGGTTTTTAAAGCGCCGTGGGCATGTACCAGGGCATCGCAGCTGGCCAGGGCTTCAAACTTGTTCGGGGCGGTGACCAGGTTTTCGCCGGTCAGGCGGGCCAGTTCTTTGGCCACCGCTTCGGCGTAGCCCTTGGGGGCGTTCAGGCCGGTGCCCACAGCCGTGCCGCCCAGGGCCAGCTCGTTCAGGTGGGGCAGGGCGGCTTGCACATGGGCCGCGCCGTGGCTGAGCTGGGCCACCCAGCCAGAAATTTCCTGCCCCAGCGTCAGCGGCGTGGCATCTTGCAGGTGGGTGCGGCCAATTTTTACGATGTCGGCAAATGCGGTGGATTTATCCGTCAGCGTCTGGCGCAGCAGCTCCAGCGCGGGCAGCAGCCGCTGCTGCAAGGCCACCACGGCGGCCACGTGCATGGCGGTGGGGAACACGTCGTTGCTTGATTGGCTTTTATTCACATCATCGTTGGGGTGAACCAGCCGCCCTTCGCCGCGCTGGCCGCCCAGCAACTCGCTGGCGCGGTTGGCCAGCACCTCGTTCATGTTCATATTGCTTTGTGTGCCCGAGCCGGTTTGCCAGACCACCAAGGGGAATTCTTCCGGGTGCTTGTCCTCCAGCACCTCATCGGCAGCGGCCAGGATGGCTTTGGTTTTTTTCTCGTCCAGCAGCCCCAGCTTGTGATTGACGGCGGCGCTGGCGCGTTTGACCAGGGCCAGCGCGTGCAGCAGTTCGCGCGGCTGCTTTTCGCCGCTGATGGCAAAGTGGATCAGCGAGCGCTGCGTTTGCGCTCCCCACAAACGCTGCGCCGGGACGGCGATGGGGCCAAAGCTGTCGGATTCCATGCGGGTGTCGGTCATCGTGCAACTCCTTGTATGCGATGGCGATCATGCTAGCCCAACAGGCGCTCGGGCAGCAAACGGGCCGATAGCCAATGCGCCACTCTTGTCACTCTTGTATAAGAGCTTGCCCAGGTCAGCTGGGTGTAGGGGTCTTGGCCCGATAATCCCGGGATACCCTCCCGCGCACAGCGCTTTCTTTGACCGTAGAGAGACGATGACTACCACCATTCGCTACCAAGACTTGGTTGAATCTGTTGCAGCTTCCCTGCAATACATCAGCTACTACCACCCGGCCGACTACATCCAGCACCTGGCCCGTGCCTATGAGCGCGAGCAAAGCGCTGCCGCCAAAGATGCCATGGCGCAGATTTTGACCAACTCCAAAATGGCCGCCTTTGGCCACCGCCCGATTTGTCAGGACACCGGCATCGTGAACGTCTTCCTGAAAATCGGCATGGACGTGCGTTTTGAAGGTTTCCCCGCCGACCAAAGCCTGGAAGACGCCATCAACGAAGGCGTGCGCCGGGGCTACCTGAACCCGGACAACACCTTGCGGGCCTCGGTCGTGGCCGACCCGCTGTTTGCCCGCAAAAACACCAAGGACAACACCCCCGCCATCATCAACGTGCAAATCGTCCCGGGCGACAAGCTGGACGTGACCGTCGCGGCCAAAGGCGGCGGCAGCGAGAACAAGTCCAAAGTCATCATGATGAACCCCAGCGATAACCTGGTGGATTGGGTGCTCAAAACCGTACCTGAAATGGGCGCGGGCTGGTGTCCGCCGGGCATGCTGGGCATTGGCGTGGGCGGCACAGCAGAAAAAGCCGTGCTGCTGGCCAAAGAAAGCCTGATGGAAGACCTGAACATGTACGAGCTGCAAGCCAAGGCCGAACGCGGCGAGAAACTCGACCAGGTCGAAGAGCTGCGCCTGGAGCTGTACGAAAAAGTCAATGCCCTGGGCATTGGGGCACAGGGCCTGGGCGGCCTCTCGACCGTGCTGGACGTAAAAATCAAGCTCTACCCCACGCACGCGGCCAGCAAACCCGTGGCCATGATCCCCAACTGCGCAGCCACGCGCCACGCGCACTTTGTGATGGACGGCAGCGGCCCCGTTTACCTGGAAGCGCCCAGCCTCGATCTGTGGCCCCAAGTGGAATGGACACCCAACACCGAAACCAGCAAGCGCATTGACCTCAACACCCTGACCAAGGAAGAAGTCGCCAGCTGGAAGCCCGGCCAAACCCTGCTCTTGAACGGCAAAATGCTCACCGGCCGCGATGCCGCCCACAAACGCATTGCAGACATGCTGGCCAAGGGCGAGAAGCTGCCCGTGGACTTCACCAACCGCGTGATCTACTACGTCGGCCCCGTCGATCCGGTGCGCGATGAAGTGGTGGGCCCCGCCGGCCCCACCACCGCCACCCGCATGGACAAATTCACCCGCATGATGCTGGAGCAAACCGGCCTGATTGCCATGATCGGCAAATCCGAACGCGGTCCGGTCGCCATCGAAGCCATCAAAGACAACCAAAGCGCCTACCTCATGGCCGTGGGCGGCGCCGCCTATTTGGTGTCCAAGGCCATCAAGCACGCCAAAGTGCTGGCCTTTGAAGACTTAGGCATGGAAGCCATCTACGAATTTGACGTGGTCGATATGCCCGTCACCGTGGCCGTAGATGCCGGCGGCACTAGCGCCCACATCACCGGCCCAGCCCAGTGGCAGCAGCGCATTGCCAGCGGCGAGTTTTCGGTGACAAAACGCAAGAGCGCGTAAACCACTGACCTCTGCAGAAAAACCGCCTTCGGGCGGTTTTTTCATCCCTCTTTTTTGAAAGCGCGACTATTTTGGTCGTGCATTGCGTGGGATGCGCAGCGCTTGCCCCTATGATCTTTCGGTTTGTTTTGATAAAGCATTGTCATGAACCAGAAATTGCGGGTGTCTCGTTTTTTTCGGCTGCCAGTGGCAGCGCTGTCGGCCACTTTCATTGCCACTTGCGCGTATGCCCAGGCACCTGCTGTAGGCACCGGCCCCATTCATGACAGGATGCAAGCGGCACGCACCAACCCGGAGTTAGAAAAAAAACTCTTCATCCTGGGCCGCAAAGTCGCCGCTGTCTGCGCCAACTGCCACGGCGACAAAGGGCATAGCAATACCGAAGAAATCCCCGTACTGGCTGGGCAAAACTCGGACTACCTGATTGAGCAGTCCCGCAAATACATCGACGGCCGCCGCCGCGATACCTTTATGCAGGGCGTGCTCAAAGCCCTGAGCGTTGATGAAATCGCCGGCATGTCTCTGTTTTACGCCGCGCAAGCCGTTGAGCCGCAGCCCACTCAACCCGCTGCCTTGGTCGAAAAAGGCAAACAGTACTTTGGCAAAGTGTGCGTCGCCTGCCACGGTGCCGATGCCCGGGGCACCGCCCACATGCCCCGCCTGGCTGGGCAACACCCAGGGTATGTGCTGGCCACACTCCAAC